>MDTE01046125.1_pt1 | contig 33824 bp, 35 predicted proteins | sample 811231 | NCBI WGS metagenome assembly MDTE01 (sample SAMN05326651, study PRJNA326480) | marine metagenome | isolation source: seawater | place: Indian Ocean: Red Sea | collected 2010
AAGGTGACGATCTCGCTTACTTCACCGTTTTGTCCGGTTGCTGGCCAGATTGTTGACGAGGCGAAGGCTGCGGTAGAAGGGGTGGATGGTGTCGAATCGGCCGAAGTGGAGTTGACGTTTGAGCCTCCATGGAGTCCAGAGCGGATCAACCCTCTAATCCGATCGTCTCTCGGCCTCTAAGAATAGCTATTGGGCGGCAGTTAGGTCTTGATTCCGGGACTGCACTTATTACACTATTTCGTTGACCGGTAAAAAAGTGTTATAGAGGTAGGTTTCGATGGTTTTGTCCAACGAGGACGAATTCAAGCAGAAGATACAAGACGGCTTTATTGTTGAGTCCCGAGAGGAGATGACTGAGGGATATCGCAAGGCCCTGATTGTACAGTTGACGGTGCAAGCGGATACAGAGCTGATGAGCGCCCCAGCGTACTGGATGGCGGCACGGCACGCACCATCAACCAATACCCAGGTAAGCGCACACGCAATTATCCAAGACGAACTCGCTCACGCGAATATCGCATATCGTCTTCTGGAAGATATTGGCGAATCGAAAGAACAGCTGGTCTATGGTCGCCAGCCACATGAGTTCAAGCATCCTTATGGCTTTGATCAGCCACTAGATAACTGGGCAGACTTAGTAGTAGCGAACGGCTTTTTCGACCGAGCGGGCATAACCTTGCTATCGGATGTCTATCAGAACACATCCTATGGTCCTCTTAAGAGGGCGCTCGTAAAGGTGGATATGGAGGAAACGTTTCATCTACGACATGGGGAAGTCTGGATGCGACGGTTGGCTAAGGCGGGAGGCGAGGCTAAGGAGATCGTGCAGTGCTCGGTGGACTGGATGTTTCCGATGACGATCGAGTGGTTTGGACTACCGGATGACCTGAAACGGCACTCGGGCCAATTGGACTATAAGCTAAAGGGCCTTTCGAACGATGAGCTTAGACAGGTTTGGATGTCCTCTACGGTCCCGCTTTGTGAGGAACTTGGACTTGAGGTCCCGGCACATTTCGACCGTGAAACTGGAGAATATGTGCTCGATTACCCCTTTCCGTGTGAATACGATGCCGAGGATAAGCGCTGGGTATTTGAGGATGGTGAGACCACTTGGGATTCGGTATTCAAACGATGGAAGAGCCGTGGCCCGATGAACGAAATCTATGTGGAATCAATTCAGCGTTCGCGAAGAGATGTGGGGGGATGGCTGGCAGGGAAGAGTCAGGCCTAGTAAGGGAATAACAATGCCAACGCTAACCACCACGGATCGCGGGCTCGATAAAGGGCTTCCAGGTCGAATTTCTACTCACAAGAGTGGAGGACGTGATCTATGGACGGGCCCGCTGAAGGAGTTGCCCGCCGATCGTACTAAAGCCATATGGGCAGCACTTGATGAGGTTCTAGACCCTGAGTTGCCTATATCACTAGTAGAACTTGGCCTCATCTATGATGTCGAATTGATCGATGAAATAGCGAGAGTTCAGGTCACTTTTACGTCTACTGCGTGTCCTTGTATCGAATTTATTCGAGACGACCTGATAGATCGACTTGAGATCGAGCCATGGATCAATAAAGTCGAGATCATCGAAGTGTGGGATCCTCCATGGACTACAGAGAGGGTTACCTCGGCGGGAAGAGCAAAGCTTGGTCAGCTAGGCGTGGGGGTCTGATTCTCATGATTGAACGAGTCTACGACGTATTTGCTCGGAAGCATCGCGGTGATCAGCTGTCACATATTGGTTATGTGGATGCTCTGGATGACGAAATGGCACGCGTGTACGCTTGGAAGACGTATGACGAAGAAAATTGGTTCGAAATGTGTGTCATTCGACGCAGAAACATCATTCCGGTAAACCGTCAGGACAATCCTTTCTCTGGATCAGAAGGGGACGATGGATGAAGGCATTACTGGACATCCAGAACCTTGATGGACCAGGGGTCGCCGCGCTTCGTCGACTAATCCTGACGCTTGCGGACAGTAAGCGGATGATGGGTATCCGTTACTCTGATTGGTTGCTAGGAGCTCCTTCGATAGAAGCTGGTATCGCTATTTCTTCTATGGCTCAAGATGAGTGGGGTCACGCTCGTCTCCTGTATGCCATGCTAAAGGACGTGGATGTTGAGCCACTCGCAATCGAGCATGAAAGGCCAGCTGAGGAGTACACATCGGTAGGTGCATTAGATAGCGCCTTTGAACATTGGGCCGGTATCGTTGCGGCTATGACCGTAGTAGATGAAGCGCTCTCCGTAGCGCTACTTGGGTTCAGTCGTGGGAGATACGAAGCCGCTCGTACCAGGGTTCCTAAGATGCTGGCTGAGGAGGAGTTTCATGCTAGCCTGGCAAAGGCTTGGTATAGACGTATCGCAGGATCAAGCAGCGAGGCCAGAGGCCTACTGCGTGACTCCACAAAAGAATTGCTACCACCCGTTTTGGCATGGCTTGGCGCAGATGATGCGGCTGCCAAAGTTATGGTAGTAGAAGGTGTGACCGATTCCAGTCAGTCGATGACGGAGGTTTATCGGGCGCGATTACGTGATCTAACTGCCTTAGTAGAGGTCGATATTAACCAGGCGCAGCCAGACGGTGGTTGGGACGAGGATCGAGCGCGTGGACCTGGTTGGCCAGATGAGGATGCTATTGAACGTGCTAGAGGTGATCGCAACCGAGCACTGTTGGTCGAATGACGGATAAGGAAGTGACCTGCAGAGATGGGGCAGTTAAGAACATTGATCAGAAATCGTCGTTTAACCCTGATGCTCGGAGAAGCGAGGCTCCTTCGCTACTTCCCGTGAGCCCGAGTTGTCCTTTTTGCTTAGGCAGCAAGACAGAGATTATGAATGCCTTTGGCGGCAATGCTTCAGTCAGTAGCTACTGGTGTCGTAACTGTAGGAGCCCGTTCGAGGTCATGAAATGGTCGAGGCGAGTTGAAGAAGGTTCTTAGGGTTAGGAATCGATCAGTTCAATCCCGTCGAGGAAGTCCTTGAGCGGATTCACGATAGCGATGGCGTGCTCACTAAGTGCTGATGACAGAGAGCCGCTCATTTCTCTGCCGATGAGGCGTCTTGAGGCTACCTCTCCGAGCCGATGATCTGACTCGGTTGCAGCCTGATGATATTCTGCGTACCGGTTGATTACACGCCGCTCGAAGGTTGGGAGTTGGGACTCCGGTGTCCCGTGCTCCATCATGTCCTCGAAGACTGCCTGGTGCAGTGCGTCTAGGCCTGTTCGGAGCCTTTCGTCTGGAACTTGACCTAAGAAAGCCATCTGAGCACCACGAGTATATGCCCACATAAAGAAAATGAGTGCCTCTTCACTTGCGCGACCAGAAGACTTTTCATCTTCAGAGAAAACATTAATCTGGGGCAGGAGGAACTCCTCGTCTTCTGTGGTGAAGAAATCGGAGAAGCTCTCCCAGACTAGCTGGGCGAGGCCGTCGCCTAAGTCTCTAGCTGTAATAGTTTGAGGCGTATAGAAGTCTTGTGCCTCATCGATAAACGTGCTTAGCACGCTAGCTCCTAGTTATTCTGATTTTAAGGTGCACTCAATTCGGACCTCAACCCCTTGAGTGTCAAGGCTTTTAATTAGGCGAACGAAAAGGACAGATGACCATACTACCAGCTTTAGGGCCCGCCCGCCCTCATCGATCGGCTCTAATACGGGCCATGATCCTTGCACTAACGGCGTCCAGCGGTTGCGCCACTGGAACTCCAGAAGTGCCAGTACCGAGGCCGATCATTATCCACTCTGGGGCTCGCTTGCGCGTCGAACAAGAGCGGATAGAAGAAATCCATGAGTGGGTTATGAGGGAGGAGAGCAACATTGTAGAGGACCCCACGTTCATGGTTGAAAGCCGAGCAACGCCTGAGGAAGTATACGTGTGGGAGCGTCTTGAGATTGAAGGGGATACGGTCCGGACGCCTGTCTATGGAGGAGCAGCTGATGCTCTGCTCGTGCATCAGATTTACGCGCACCTCCACCTGATGGTTGCGATGGGCCGGCAAGAGGAATGGCTCCCGGAAGCTCCTGCGGCTGTAGAATACGATCTTGAGCGAGCTATTCTATCACGAGCAGCTGATGCGTGGCTCCTTGGCCGCACGGCTTTTGATACGTCTCCCTACGGCCCTCTCGACGAATTGGTATACGCCAAGGAAGCTGGGTATCTAGATGCATTCATCTTCACGGCTCGCCCGGAAGAGTTTGCCACGTCGCGTACCCAGTGGGCTCGGGAAAACCCTGGTGAGAATGAGGGCTATCGCGATTGGTTCTTGAGCACCTTTAACCGTGAACCACCGGGACTCCGGACCAGATAAGATCCTGAGAGATGCTACGTCGGAATAACTTCCCAACGAAGCCCCACTGGTCCTCCGTCGTCTAGTTCTTCGATGTGGAGGTCTACCTTACCGGTTCGTGATAGCCGATCATTGCTTGGCTTGCCTCCAAAGACTGCGAAACCGATTGCTCGTATGCGACAAACTTGACCCTGGGGTCCCGTGGCCAGCATTTCCTGTTTCCGAAGTGACTTGATCGAGGGAGCTTCACCCGATTGTAGCTTTAATCGTAGAATACGACCTGAATGTGGTGCGTCCATAGCGTCCAACACTCGGAATACGAGACCGTCGCTGGTAGTGGCTTCTAGGGTCCTATTGGTTTCTTCAGTCATGGAAGGAAGGTTATCTGTATGACCTCGCGGGCGGAAGATGGTAGCAGAAGTGAACTGGAAATGAGCCCAGAGCAGATGATGTTATCTGCTCAAAGAGCTGCTGAATTGGTAATTGAGCGTATCCAGAATCTACCTGAAGAACCTGCATGGCGTGGTGGATCTAGGTCTGAGCTCGAAGCAATTATGCGCGAGGAGCCTCCGGAAGAAGGTCGACCGTCGCACGAGGTAATCGAACGCGCAGCCCATGAGATTCTCCCGATTGCAGGGCGAGTAGACCACCCGCGCTTTTTCGCTTTTGTACCCTCTTCCCCAGCCTGGCCAGGCGTTTTGGCCGATTTTATGGCTGCCGGGCATAACGTCTTTCAGGGAACATGGTTGGGAGCAAGCGGGCCAAGTATGCTTGAAGTCGTAGTAATGGATTGGTTCCGAAGTTGGATAGGATACCCAGAAACCGCTGGAGGTCTTTTCACGAGTGGAGGTTCGGCTGCAAGCCTCGATGGTTTCGTCGCGGCACGTGAAGCAGCTGGGGCACCGATGCAGCCTTCTGTGTATATGAGCGACCAAAGCCATACAGCACTGATCCGTGCAGCGACCATCGTCGGCGTACGTCCGGAAGCCGTAAGGATGGTCCGAACAGATGAGCATTTTCGCCTAGATATGAATGAGCTTCATAGCATGGTCGACGAGGATCGAAAATCCGGCTTCACACCAATGGCTATTTGTGGAAATGCTGGAGCAACGAACACTGGAGCCGTCGACCCTCTTCACAAGATTGCAGATTATTGTGAGTCAGAGAAGATATGGTTCCATGTTGATGCCGCATACGGAGGGTTTGCGATATTGACAGACCGTGGTGCGCGTCTTCTCGAGGGGTTGGAGCGTGCAGATTCAATCGCGATGGACGCACACAAGTGGCTATTTCAGCCCTTTGAATGCGGCTGTTTAATGGTAAAAGATATCCGGAAATTGGAGAAAGCTTTCTCGGTCCAGCCCGAATACCTTCAAGACACCCAGTGGGGAAGAGATCACCCAAATTTTGGGGATCGGGGCCTTCAATTGAGTCGCTCGTTCCGCGCTTTAAAGGTTTGGATGTCCGTGCAAACCTTTGGTATGGCTGCGTTTAGGCGCTCTATCTCGCAAGGTATTGACCTTGCTGAACGAGCTGAAGGTTACATCCGCGAATCCGATATCTTGCAGATTGCGAATCCAGCTTCCCTTGGTGTTATCTGCTTCCGAGTTAATTCACACGCTGCAGAACTCAATAATGAAGAACTAGAAGAGATCAATAAATCTGTTCAGGCTCGAGTGATCGAAGAGGGAGTGGCAATGATGTCCTCGACCCGACTTCGCGGGTTGTATTCCTTGAGGCTATGCATTTTGAATCACACGACAACATGGGAGGACGTTCGGTTTACCTTGGCGGCGATTGAGGATTTCGGACGAGAAGCTATCAACTCTTGAGGCCCCTAGAGGACGGTCCGGCACGTTCAAGCAGATTGATATTAGGTGGAGTGTTGTTAGCCCTGAGTATCCAGTTGTCTCTCTACTTTTTCACTGAGACCCGATTGGCAGACTCAATCATGCTGGCTTTGTTACTGGTGGGCATACCAGTTTTGGCGATTGCACAGCTTCCACTTATGGAGCAAGCGCTGATAGAGCGGTTGCCTGCATACTGGAGTTCAATAGGAACGCTGTGTGCCTTGGCCTTGGTCACTTGTCTCGTGGGAATGCGCAACGAGGGGCCTGTGGCAGTGGGTCTCCAATGGATTTCGCTTGGCAACCTAGTGACCTGGGGGATTGCACTTACGATAGTTGGGTTGGCGGTGAGCTTTGCTTTCCGCTGGGTTGGGACCGCTCTCAAGCTTAAGGAGAGCAGGGTGCTTAGGGCATTGTTGCCTGAAACAGCACAGGAGCGAGGAGTTTTTACTCTCTTGTCAGTGTCCGCCGGATTTGGAGAGGAGGTAGCATACCGAGGTTATGCTATCCCTGTGTTAATCCCGATTACAGGGGTGGTAGGGGCGGTTTTCATCACATCTATCGTTTTCGGTGGGATGCATGCGTATCAGGGCACGCTCGGGATAATCCGGACAATGACTATGGGTGTGATACTGGCTGGGGGGTTCCTCGTATCTGGTAGCTTACTTCCCTCTATTCTCGCGCACACGCTAATTGATATCATTGCTGGTATCGCTATCGGGCAACATCTGATGTTACCTGAGGAGTCTATTAGTGTAGAAGACGTTCCTTGGCCTAACCCCTAACCCAACGAGTTTTTTATCATGGATGTCGATCTTGCGCTATTAGCGGATGCAGCCACAATCGATGGTGCCGGAAAGCTCAATATTCTCGGTATTTTTGATCGACTTCACACACCTAATTTTCCAGCTCGACACCCGAAGATGGCCTTGGTTCTTCGTTTCTCCGCTCCACTCACTGAGACAGGAAGTCATGAGATAGAGATTACACTCAAGGATCCGGTGGGTAGCGAATTGATGCGGCTAGATGGAGAGATGCAGCTAGGCCCTGGGCAAGGGGTAACACTAGGTAGTATCCGAGTACCTCATGTCTTGAATATGGATGGCCTGGTGTTCCCGAATCCAGGTACTTACACATTTGATGTCCGGGTCGATGGGTCACATCACGTCTCGTTGCCCTTAGCAGTTCACGGACCTGAGACAACGGTGGAAGCCTAACCAGGACACAGTGAGCGGTCTTGCGTCTTGAGGGTCCATCAAGATTCTGACTGGCTTACTTCCAATGGATATATGAGGTCGGACTTTTCTGGTCAGCTTATCCAATTCGGCTTGCCACCCTCTCGGTGAGGTGAGAAGCTTCAGCCCGCGGAGCGGCGCTAACGTCGTTTACCGCAGTTTCTGACAGAATTGCAGGGAGAATGAATGGCCACCGCGTCCAAGCGAGAACGAATTCTGCCGCGACTCCTTGAGGAGGAAATGCGCGAGTCGTTTCTCGATTATTCGATGAGCGTAATTGTGCAGCGCGCATTGCCCGATGTGCGAGATGGTCTCAAGCCAGTTCATCGCCGGATCCTCTATGCGATGTATGAGTTGAGACTCAACCCTGACCGACCGTATAAGAAAAGTGCCACAGTTGTCGGTGATGTTTTGGGCAAGTATCACCCCCACGGTGATTCCGCTGTCTATGATGCACTTGTACGGATGGTCCAGGACTTTTCAATGAGGATGCCTCTTGTCGATGGTCAAGGGAACTTTGGTTCGATCGACGGTGATCCGGCTGCTGCGTACCGCTACACCGAAGCTCGATTGGAGTCTTTGGCTGTCGAGTTATTGGATGATATCCGCAAGGATACCGTTGCTTTCCAGCCAAATTTCGATAACCAATTGGAGGAACCTGTAGTTCTACCTGCTAGGTATCCGAATCTCTTGGTCAATGGATCCTCAGGTATCGCAGTGGGGATGAGCACAAATGTGCCCCCTCATAATCTCGCTGAAGTTGCTGCTGGCGTTCGGCAACTAGTGGTTGATCCTGACTGCAGCGTGGATGACCTCATGCGCCATATCCCTGGGCCTGATTTCCCCACGGGAGGCTTCATCGTCAGTCGTGAGGGAATCAAGACTATGTACCACCAAGGTCGGGGCCGCGTCCTGATGCGTGCCCGCGTGGTCAAGGAGGGACTGCGGGGCGGTAGAGAGCAGTTAGTAGTAACGGAACTGCCTTACGCAGTTTCTAAGACGAAGGTGATCGAACAAATCGCGAAGCTAGCCAAGGCCGGTCGGGCACCAGACATCTCTGATATCCGTGATGAAACGGACCGTGATGGAATACGGCTTGTTATTGAACTGAAGCGAGGTGCTAAGGCCGAGACGGTATTGAAGATGCTCTTTAAGCGCACGAGCCTCCAAATGACGTTTGGCGGACACCTTTTAGCACTCGATCAAGGGCAGCCTCAGGAGTTCAACCTCAAGGAACTTGTCGAACGTTTTAGAGATCACCGTGTGGAAGTGATTCAGCGTCGGTCGCAGCACGAACTAGAAAAAGCGGAAGCGGAGCGGCATATCGCCGAAGGTCTTTTGGCCGCACTGGAACACATAGATAAAATCATCAAGATCATTCGTGCATCGAGTAATCGTCAGGAGGCATCTGAGAAACTACAGGACTCGTTCGGTTTTAGTGATATCCAAGCTGCCGCGATTCTGGATATGAGACTCTCGAAACTTACGGCGCTAGAACGTACTCAGTTAGAGAATCGTTTAGCGGAACTCGAGTCGATGATCTCTGAACTAAAGGAGGTGTTGGGTTCAGAGGAACTACAGCTCAAAACAATGCTTGATGAACTGGGTGATGTCGTTAAGAAGTACGGGAATGAGCGTCGTACCGTGATTCTGGATAATGAGAAACAGGAGGTCGATGCATCACCAATCGAAGATCAACTTGTTGATGAGGATGTTGTTGTAACACTGTCACACGAAGGCTTTATAAAGCGCATGCCGATGCATCTTTATAGACGGCGTGTGGGATCTGGAAAGGCACTTGCCGGGATGGAACGCTATGAAGATGACTATCTAGAGCGGGTCTTTGTTGCTCGTACCCAAGGATGGATTCTCACTTTTACCGAAAATGGGCAGGGCTACTTCCTTCCTGTCCTTGATGTACCTGAGAGTGCTCGGGCATCTCGCGGTCAGTCAGTTTACTCACTGCTGGAGGGCGCGGAGCGTAAGGATCGAATCGTTGCGATGATTCCGGTCGATGACCTCAACATTACCGATCGTTACCTCGTATTCCTATCAAAGTTGGGGTTAGTGAAGAGAACCTCGATCTCTGAGTTTTCCCGGCCTCGAATAGGAGGGCTGAAGGCTGCAGGATTGAAGAAGAACGACACAATATTGGATGTCGCTTTGTCGGATGGGACTGCAGAGGTGATGTTGTTATCCCGGTCTGGTCGAGCGATCCGGTTTCCAGAAGATGAAATCAGCGTAGTTGGCCGTAGCGCGCAGGGTGTCAAAGGAATGACACTTAAGGATGACGAAGTAGTCGGGATGCTCCTGATCCGTCGAGATTCAACCGTTCTAACCGTGAATGAAGATGGGCTCGGGAAACGCACAGAGGTATCTGAGTTCCCGCTGCAAAAGAGAGGTGGCCTGGGAACTCTGGCTGTTCCGAGTGGGGACGAAAGTTCACCAATCGTATCAGTCTTGGAGGTAATGGAAGCAGACGAAGTTATGGTTGTTACAGCCGGAGGGCAGGTAAGTCGTGCAGCGGCGGATTCCGTTCCGGTCCAAGGTCGCAGAACCCAGGGGAAAATAATTGTTAGGGTTTCTTCTGGTGACAGGGTTGTAGAGGTCACCAGAGCCGAGGGGCGCGGAGGAGGACCTGCTCGTGATCTGGCTGGATTGGATGCAGAAGGGCAATTGGATTTACTAGATCTAGACTAACCGGGTCACCAGAATCTGGGCAGTGACCACTACCACGACTAACCATAGGTCATGTGAATGAAATTTTTGGTACTTGGAGCAGGGGCACAGGGTTCGGCTTGTGCTTTCGATCTTCTGCAGCGGCCGGAAGTCGAACGAGTTGTTTTGGCTGATCTGGACGTGAACGAACCCAAGGGTTTTCTGAAGCCCTTCCTGGGTGGTGTTCTAGATGTGTTGACTCTGGATGCTACTGATCATGTGGCAGTGCGGAATGCGATGGAGAACGTTGATGGTGTCGCGAGCGCTCTCCCGTACTACTTCAATCTAGATATGACGCGCTTGGCGATTGAATCCAAATCAAGTTTTTGTGACCTAGGTGGTAACACAGAAATTGTTGATCGCCAGAGGGAAATGACGGTCGAGGCAGAGGAACAGTATGTATCGGTGGTTCCAGACTGCGGGCTAGCACCAGGAATGGTAAATATCCTAGCGCAAGGTGGAATTGATGCGCTGGACCAAACTGCATCAGTCAAGATCTACGTTGGTGGATTGCCCCAGTCACCAGAGCCACCTCTTAACTATCAACTCGTGTATTCATTGGAAGGTGTGCTCGATTATTACACGACGCCCGTATTGGTACTGGAAGATGGTAGGGTCGTCGATAAGGAGCCACTGACTGGATTAGAGACCGTAGAGTTCGACGGATTGGGTGAACTTGAAGCTTTTCTGACAGCAGGCGGCATATCACGCATGCCTTATCGCTATCGTGGCCTGATTCCATCAATGTCCTATAAGACGCTGCGCTATCCTGGTCACTGTGAGCTCATGAAATCCATGAGGAACATCGGGCTCATGGACCTGGAGCCTGTTGAAATCAAAGGGAACTCCGTTGTTCCTCGAGATCTTTTGATCAAGATCCTAGATACAAAACTTCGTAAGCCGTTAGGTGAAGATCTGGTTGTTATGCGGGTCGTCATAGCGGGGGTTCTAGACGGGTCGCCAAGGACGGTAACATACGAGATGATCGACTATTATGATCGCGACCGGGAGATAACTGCGATGATGCGCACCACGGGCTACTCACTCGCCGCAACAGCGTACATGCAATCAGCGGGATTAATACCGAAAGGTGCACACACGCCTTCTGAGTGTGTCCCTACAGAAATGTATATTCAGCAACTTGCTGAGCGAGGGATCGTGATCAAGCGCTCGGAGAACTAGGGTTCAGGGCTGTAGGTCCTTTAGCCCTTTATGTCTCTCTGTCTGGCTATCCTCAACGCCGCTCACCAAGCACCACCTGTAATGGGACTCTTTCTTCTCCTCTCTGCACAATAATTGTGACTTCATCCCCGGGCTTTTTGGCTTGGAGTGCGTAGGTATAAGCGTAGATGTCACCAATAGCTGTTCCATCGAATTCCACTACCACATCCCCAGCTTGTAATCCTCCCTGATCTGCCGGGCTTCCTTCGCGCACGCCGGTTAGGCGTAAGCCACGATCATTAGGTGTCATATCTGGGATTGTCCCAAGATAAGCTGACCCGTATCCACTAGTGCTTGAGGATGAAGGGGATGAAGTTTGGCTTGGTGTAGGCTGCTGAATAGGTGTGAGGGTGACTGAGTTACTACCTCCTTCTGCAAGCTGTTCTACGATTCCAGCAGTGAGAGCCACGACTCGATCAAGCCCACTCAAGTTGATCAATTGCCAGTCGTCAGAAGGCCTGTGGTAATCCTCATGGGTGCCAGTGAAGAGGTGTAGGACTGGAATTCCTTCGCCGTAAAACGACGAATGATCTGACGGTCCATAACCATCTGGTGCCTTTGAAATATCGAGTGGTTGATCTAGGTCGAGATTGGCTTCATCTACGACTTGATCCCACTCCTGGGCGGTACCGAATCCAAATATGGTGAGTGCGTCGCCGTTCATCCGACCAACCATGTCTAGATTCAACATTCCGACAGAGTTAGAGAGGTCGACCGTTGGATCCCTGACGAAATGCCCCGATCCCCAAAGGCCCTTCTCTTCACCTGTGAATGCTATGAAAAGTGCAGTGCGGTCGAGTGGTTTGCCCGCGATAATTGTACGAGCAATCTCGATCAAGGCGGCACCACCACTCGCGTTATCATCAGCACCATTGTGAACCTCACGGGAGTCAGGTGAGAGTGACCCTTCACCACCAAAGCCGAGATGATCGTAGTGTGCACCGACGATTATCACTTCATCTCTGAGCGTGGGATGAGTACCAGGTATCAAAGCGACGACATTTCGTGCTTCTGCAGTTGTGGTGTGCACTTCCGTATGCAGGCGAGCAACAGAGTTGTTATTGGCTGCAGCTCGAAGAGAGTTGGCTAATCCAGCATGTACGACTATTGCTGGAATACCAAGCGTTGCCCGTATTTCATCATCAGGGAGCCGGGGGCTCCACCCTTCAGGTAGGAGTACGATGATTCCTGTAGCGTTATGGTCTGCTGCAGAAATCGCCTTGAAATGTGGGTCAGCACGTATGGACTCTCCATGTGGTGCGTCAGGATCCCCCCACTCGACGACAACGATCTTACCTTCGAGATCCAAGTGTTCATAGGGATCGTCACTGCCATTGGCTTGGGTAATCCCATACTCACCGTACACTAAAGGTGCCTCAAGCTTTCGGTTCGCTGAAAATCCAAGAGGGACCCATTCACTCTCAAGTCTGTAGCTACGGCCAGAGACTTCTAGAGTGTTGTCCGCACCGACGGTTGTGCCCTTTCGGATAGGAAAGGGTTGAAAGAAAGTGTCAGCCTCTCCGGCAGGTTCTAGGCCGATGTGACTGAATTGGGTAGCGATATATTCGGCAGCGCAGTGCGCGCCAGCGGTGCCTACCTCACGGCCTTCCAGACGATCGTCTGCAAGAAAACGGATATGTGTTATGGCATCGACGCCAACCTGTGGAGTCGGACACGCCACTTGCTGAGCATGGACAGGAACTGTTGTCAGCAGCAAGTATATGAACACTATACTCGACAGTATTGTGAGATATGACATTCCAGATTTTAGTGAAGGGTACTCCTTGTGAAACATCATTATCCAGTCTCGTTGGCTATTCTGTGTCTCATTATCAGCGGATGTGCCGTAGAAGAAGATGTTGGGGCTACGGCCAGTCTAGCAATGGAAGGTGAGGTACACTTGAGCGATGTGCGGCAACTTACGTCAGGTGGAGAGAATGCTGAGGCGTATTGGGCCTTTGACGGATCACAGTTGATCTATCAAGCACGCAAGCCAGGTGCGGAGTGTGATCAGATCTATGTGCTTGATCCAGAAAGCGGTGATACCCGTATGGTGAGCACAGGGAAGGGCCGCACTACTTGCTCTTATTTCTACCCTTCCGGAAATGAAATCCTGTACTCATCTACCCACCATCACAATGCAGCTTGCCCCCCGAATCCTGACTTTTCAATGGGTTATGTGTGGCCCGTTTACGAGACTTACGATGTTTTTGCTTCGAATCTGGATGGGTCAGGGCTTCGGCAACTGACAACCGAAGAAGGTTATGATGCGGAAGCGACGTTTTCTCCTGCGGGCGATCGCATCGTATTTACCAGCGCTAGAGATGGAGATCTCGAATTGTACTCAATGGCGCCGGATGGCTCTGATGTAATCAGACTCACCGATCGCCCGGGGTACGATGGCGGAGCATTTTATTCACCTGATGGGTCGAAGATTATTTGGAGGGCACACTACCCGGGAGAAGGACCAGAGCTAGAGGATTACAGGCGCCTGCTTTCACAAGGACTCCTGAGGCCAGGTGAGTTAGAGATCTATATTATGGATGCTGACGGATCCAACCAGCGGCAACTGACGCAACTTGGTGGCGCTAACTTTGCTCCCTATTGGCATCCATCGGGTGAGAAGATTGTGTTCAGTTCGAATCATCATGATCCTGACGGGCGAGATTTCGAAATATACATGATCAACGTAGACGGTAGTGGTCTTACAAGGATCACCTATTCGGAAGGATTCGATGGCTTTCCTGTTTTTAGCCCGGACGGTCAGCACCTAGTATTCGGCTCGAACCGGAATAATGGGGGCACCAGTGATACAAATGTCTTTATCGGAGAATGGATAGAGAGTCCCTAGGGCTCTGTCTGAACTGTCTCGAGGGGCACGCAGGCCTAGATTAGGTGCACAGTTTGAGGAGTTCAGAAATTATCCGATAAGTGAGCCCCCATACAGGCTCCTCTTCCACCATATAGCATGGAAATTCTTGTTTCTGACCATCAGGCATAGGGATTTCCACGTATGACTGGGATTCTCGTTCATGTAATTCATCAAGAGAAACCCAGAAGACCTGATTGATCTCAGGACTAGCAACGGCAGCCTGAGCATGTTTTCCAACCCCAAACACGAAAGGAGTGATGGTGAGCTTGGGTAAGCGGACTGATTTGGGTTTCAACGCCTTAAGTCGCCCGAGGTACTGGCTGCCTTCACCAAGCTTGAGTGCAGTTTCCTCCATCGTCTCCCTTATCGCAGTGTGCTGAAGGTCGATATCCTTTGGATCTCGACGACCTCCGGGTAGTGCCATGTGGCCAGACCAGGGGTCACGATCAAAATGAGCTCGTTTGACCAAGAGCAAATCCAAGCCGACTGAGCTACGAAGTACTACTGAAACAGCGGCCTGCAACTGTACATCTGGCATAACTGGGGAGATGGGTTCTTCACTCGAGTAGAGAGATAGCGCTTTAGCCAGTGCCTTGAATTGAGGGTCAGTTTTTTGGCTATGAGAGAACATCACAGGATCTTAGATGATGGATTAGGGTGGGCTATATCTTAGTTGTAACCCTCAAACACCTGTCCGGTCAGCCCCCCATATCTGTTTATGGAGCTGAAGTTGAAATCTTACGGGTAGTTCATCCTCTAAAATCCAAGAAGCCAAGGATTCTAAGTTTATTTTTCCCCATACAGGAGATATCAGGAGCGCCCGAAGTGAGCCATTCTCAAGACGTTGATCTAGCTTCTGGTTTCGGATGGTTTGACGGGTCCATTCGTAGTCACTTCGATCCTGAACTACGAACTTGATTTCATCACGCTCGGTAAGGTAGTCTAGGTTACTCCATAGGTTGCGCTCTGACTCTCCCGACCCAGGGCATTTCAGGTCCATAATCTTATGTGCTCGTGGATCAATTGCACTTACGTCGAATGCGCCCGATGTTTCAACGAGTACAGTATATTCTTGCTCGATTAGTAACTGGATGAGCTTGAATGCCCCCGGGTGAGCTAGTGGTTCGCCACCTGTTACTTCCACAATCCTCGCACGGTATGACATAACAGACTCAAGAATTTCTTCAAAACTCATCAGCTTACCACCGTCAAAAGCGTACTCGGTATCACACCAGGCGCACCGCAGTGGACATCCTGTCAGGCGCACGAAAGTGCAAGGTGTGCCAATCCAGGTTGATTCTCCCTGGATCGAGTAAAAAATCTCGGTGATCCTCAGAAAGGGTCCGCTCATGCTAGGAGCCTTCCTCAGTTCTGAGTTTTGACCCGCGGATGATGGCGTTTTCCAGCTGCTCTTTCACCTCGTACAACGTCAGTGATTCAAGAACCTTTGTTGCCTCAGATGCAGTGCGTGCTTCCACTAGGATGGAGGTTTCTACATGCCCAACGATGCCAACCCCTGTTTCTGCCCATTTTGGGAAGACCAGGTAACCACTATATGGTGCACGCAGGTTACCTGTTTGCTCCACTTCTATAGATACCGTGTAGGGTTGTTTATCTGATCCTTCAAACGCTGGTGGTCGGCTATGTAGGCTTAGGTAGCCACCTAAGGTTGAGTCGTCTGAGTCCTTGGCCTTATTGGTCTCAGGTTGATGGTCAGTATCTTGATCAGGCATAGTTTTAGGGGCCGGAAAGCAATGCTGTTGAGATCTACTGAAGGCGCACACCGAAGCTAGAAGAGAGGGGCCGGGGTGGCCACTGATTCTCTTCAGTTGTGAGGAAGATAGCGGTTCTCTACACTTTCTAGCGTCCTTTGAAGGTTGCATTCATCGCGAGAGTCTTCTTTGACGGAGATCTAGCCAAATAGGGTTCTGAGTAATGGCACGAAAGATGCGAGCAGCGATTTTCTCTGACTACGGTGGGCCGGAGGTAATCGAGATCAAGGATATACCGATCCCGGAACCAGGCCCGGGAGAGGTGCGCATCAAGGTGCAAGCAGCTTCCATGAATCATCTAGATCTGTGGGTCCGTCGAGGCCTTCCGATCGAGACACCTATGCCACATATAGGTGGCTCAGATCTAGCTGGAATCGTTGATGCCACTGGTCCAGGTGTGGAAGATGTGCCAATCGGTGTCAGGGTTGTTGTCGACCCATCAATCTCCTACAGGTGGTATGAAGGGCCGGGGCGTGGGGAATCATTCGACCCATCCCCGTTTCAAATCATCGGCGAACACACTCAAGGAGGGTTTGCCGAATACACGGTCGTTCCCGCAGAGAACCTTCTTGAGATTCCGGAACATGTGCCTTTTGAAAGGGCTGCTGCGGCAGGGCTGGTATTTGTGACCGCTTGGCGGGCTTTGTTGACTCGGGGCCAACTGCAGGCAGGAGAGAGGGTTCTAATTACGGGCACATCGGGAGGCGTAGGCACAGCTGCTGTGCAAATTGCTTCTAGGGCGGGAGCAAAGGTTTATGCAGTTACGAGTGGTTCACAGAACGTAGCCCGAGCAGAAGACCTAGGAGCTCACGTGGTTTACGATCGTGAAAAGGTGGACTTCGCACGTGAGGTTTGGCGTGATACCGATAAGGCGTGTGTCGATGTGGTCTTTGATACCGTCGGAGAGGGGGTTTGGCAGCAATGTTTACGATCTGTGGGACTAGGGGGTCGATTGGTCACGTCTGGTGCTACGACTGGATCCCGAGGCATTACTGAGATCCGCTTACTATTCTGGAAACAGCTAACGATTATGGGGAGTACTATGGGAACTCCGGCAGAATTTCGTCGAGTGATGCGCCTAGTATTCGAAGGGAGCTTAGATCCGGTCATCCATCAGGTCTTGCCGCTTGACCAAGCTCGTACTGCACATGAAATGCTTGAATCTGGCGGTGTTTTTGGCAAACTCGTTTTGGTGCCCTGATGGAGATCAGCGATGCTCAACGCAAGGTGGATGAGTGGATTTCACAGTTCGAAGAAGGTTATTGGCCGCCCCTGACTAATCTTGCGCGGTTGATTGAGGAGGTCGGAGAGCTGGCGCGTGAACTCAATCACCATTTCGGGTCCAAGATCAAGAAATCTGAAGAGCCTAATCAGGATCTAGCGCTTGAACTTGCAGATGTCCTATTTGTTCTGATTGTCATCGCTAATGAACAAGGCATTGACCTTGATGAGGCATTAGAGGGCGTGCTCGCAAAATATCGAGAACGTGATGGTGCGCGTTGGGCCCCGGCGACATCAAGAAAGAATCAGTAGTTCGCCAGAGTTTCGATACACTGGTCTATTTCCTCTTTGGTGTTGTAGAAGTGAGGACTTATCCGGACGAAGCCTGGCCGGTGGTCGACAATGATTCCTTGTTTCGCCAGATGTGCGACAGCTCCCGGTGGATTCTCGTGAGGAATCATTATGATCGCGGACCGGTGCCCTAGTTCTGGGAGTGTGATTTCGAACCCTAAATTATGAGCTTTATTGACTAGGTGGTTCGTTAGCTGGGTGTTCAGATGGAGAATCTGATCAATGCCTACTGCATCTAGTACTTCCTGGCCACCGAGTGCAGTGTGGACAGTCGGCAACGCCGGGGTACCCAGTTCAAACCTCCGAGCATCCGGTCGGTACTCGAATCCACTTGGGTTGAAATCGAACTGTTGAGTGGTCGCAAACCAGGAAGTGATTCTTGGTTTTAGTTGGTTAATGAGCTCACTCTTAACGTATAGATAAGCGAGTCCTGGCCCACCACAAAGCCACTTAAGAGGACCTGCCGTATAGAAGTCTACATCAGTGTCAGTCAATCTTAGGGGCACTTGGCCAGCCCCTTGGTATCCATCGATGATGCAGTATGCCCCAGCATTATGGGCAATCTCAGCTAGCGTGCTGATGTCCTGGACGTAACCGGTTGTAAAAAAGACGTGGCTTGTGGCTACGAAGAGCGTCCGTTCATCAACTGCTGCCGAAAATTGTTCAGGGTCGATACGGATGCCGTCTGGGCTTTCAAGGACCACCAATTCAATCTCTGGCTTTACCACCCATTGGTACGGTAGGGTCGGAAAATCAAGTTCGGTACAGATGACTTTGTTTCGTGACCCTCCCGGAACACTCTCTCCTACCATAGCTAGTGCTGCTGAGGTCGATGGGAGAAAGGCTATCTCTGCAGCGCTGGATCCCCAGAAATCGGCAACATGAATACGTAGATCTTCGATCCGGCCTAGCCAGTGTTGGTACCAAGCTGAGGCGCCCATATCATGCCAGAGTTCCTGAAACTCATCTAAGTATTGTTCGGAACGTTTTGAGAGTGCGCCGAGAGAGCATGAGTTGAGGTACGAACGTCTCGTAAGTATCGGAAATTCCTCACGGACGGAACTGAGATCGAATTCAGAGGGATCACTAGTCACTGTAATGGTCCAGATTGAGAAGTGCCGACAGTACACTCCAATTGGAAGGTGTCGCCAGATGGGCTTTCTATCAGGCTGTAGTTGTAGCAAGCTACTTCCATGGTATCGATTTTGCTTGCGCTCCCATGGGTCGGGATCATTGCTTTCCTCTTATTGATTGTTAAACCTGTCAGACAACTCACCACTATCACGTCCCTTGATCCCGCACGAGCACCGAGTGTGGGGGTGATCATACCTGCCCGTAACGAAGCCGAGAACATAGAAGATTGCTTGGCTTCTCTCACGAAATCTAGGTATCCAAACTTCGAGATTATCGTTGTTGATGATCGCAGTGTAGATAGAACTGCAGAATTGGCTCGAACTATCCCTCCCGGAAATGCGAAGCGATTGGTGGTGATGGAAGGGAAAGCGCTACCGGAAGGATGGCTGGGAAAACCTTGGGCTTGCAAGCAGGGTGCTAGAGCGACTTCAGCCGAGGTGCTCGTGTTTGCCGATGCTGATACCACACATGGGGACAAATTACTTAGTCGCTCGATTACAGAACTTCAGAACACAGATGCAGACCTGCTCAATGTGCTCGGATTCCAAGTAATGGATTCATTTTGGGAGCGTCTTGTTCAACCGCAAATTTTTCTGTCGGTTCTATTCCGGCATCCGGACTTGGAGCGCTCAGCGCGGAGTAGCCAATGGGAGGATGGTGTAGCAAACGGGCAGTTTATGCTCATGCTACATACATCTTATGAGGCAATTGGAGGACATGAATCAGTGCGAGATAGGGTGCTTGAAGATCTTGCTTTAGCTCAGGTGGTAAAACGATGCGGGCGGACCTTCGTGATCCGGATGGCGATGGATGACCTTACGACACGTATGTACCAATCACTTACCGGCTTGATCGCCGGGTGGTCGCGACTGATTCAGATGGGGGCCGCCCAAGGACAACCCCTAGTAGCTTCATTTGGAGTCGTGACGATCACGACTTTATGCTTTTGGGTTGTGCCTCCTCTAATGCTAATGCTTGCTCTGGTGGGGTTTGGTGGAGAAACACTGCTGATTTGGTCCGCATTAGTTTGCGCTCTGAGTATTGGGATTCATGCCTCCTTTCTAAACTTTCTTGGTGCCCCGGCCTACTATGCCGTGTTCTATCCGTTGGGATCTGTCGTGGTCATCTACATAATGATCCGTTCGAGGATGCATTCAGGGGATGTGGAGTGGAAGGGTCGACGGTATAAGGTTTCGAACTAGCATAAGACCCCGTGAACCGAACATCTTCCAAAGCAATGCTTGTTGAGGAGCTCAAGGCCCAAGCTAAGTCTCTCGGGTTCTCAAGAGTTGGTATTACAGGGGTCAGCTCAAGTGCCCATATCGATTTTTATCAGTCTTGGATCGATGCTGGCATGCAGGGTGAGATGCAGTACCTCGCCCGCGAGGATTCTGTCAGGCGACGCAGTGACATTGAGCAGACGCTCCCAGGTGCACGTTCTGTAATTGTCGTTACACATGACTATCTAACGGAAGACTTGGGATGCTCACCTAATGATCCTGAGATGGCTATTATCGCAACGTATGCCCGTGGCGATGATTATCATGACATCATCAAGAGCAAACTCTTGGGATTACTCGAATGGCTCAGCCAGCGTGTTCCGGAGAGAGTAGAGGGTAGGGCTTATGTTGATACCGGCCCAATCCTCGAACGAGACCTTGCTCAGAGGGCGGGGCTAGGTTGGTTCGGGAAGAATACGATGCTCATCGACCCAACTAGCGGTTCATTTTTCTTTCTTGGGGTGCTCCTGGTAGACCTCGAACTTTCAGCGGACTCGCCATTTCTCGAGGATCGTTGTGGGACATGTCGCTCATGCCTTGATGCTTGTCCAACAGGTGCACTACTAGGGCGTGATGCCTCAGGCGCTCCTGTGATGGATGCCCGCCGCTGCATCTCCTATCTCACGATCGAACATCGCTCAGCAATTCCAGTGGAATTGAGAAGTGCTATGGGCAATCGGATTTACGGGTGTGATATCTGCCAGGAGGTATGTCCGTGGAATGAACGCTTTGCCGAGCCAACCGGAGATTCAGCATACCAACCCAGCCAGGATTTGGATGGCCCGTCATTGCTTGAGTTGGCTGGAAATCTTCTTTCTACAGATGAGCTTGGGTTCCGAAACACATTCAAGAAGTCTGCCATAACGCGGGCGAAACGATCTGGCTTCCTCCGTAACATCTGCATCGCACTCGGTAACTGGGGTTCTCCGGAAGCAGTGACGACACTCTTACGGGCCCTCTCAGATGTGGAGCCACTCGTTAGGGGTCATGCTGCATGGGCGCTAGGACAAATCGAGTCAAGTCAAGCACGGTCAGCTTTATCCGAGAGGCTGAGCAGCGAAGATGATGCTTGGGTGAAGACCGAAATTTCTGCAGCACTCCAGACCCAGGATTCTTCTGGTCTTTAAGAAACGGTTCAGCCCTGAATAGGCTTCCGCGCCAGTCATGGGGAAACTAGTTTGCCGTTCTATGAGAATTCATCGATGGCTTTGGGTCGCATCTGCACTCTTACCGGGGTGTGCCAACGATGTGCCATCTTCATCCAACTATGAAGCTGTAGCGGATGTTCAAGAGCTTATGCTTTCAGTGTTGGAACCTGCAGCTGAGGCGTACTGGGATGCAGTTGGTTGGATCATAGATGAGACCGGTGAGCATGAGATAGAACCAGCTAATCCAGAAGAGTGGGAGGCCGTGCGCAATGCAGCTTTCGTAATAGCGGAGTCCGGTAATCTACTGATGATGGATAGCAGAGCATTGGACCAAACCAGTTGGATTGCTATGTCCAAAGCGATGGTCCAAGTCGGGCGAACCGCGATAGAGGCAGCTGAGACAAGAGATAAGAATGCCGTCTTCGATGCGGGTGCAGAAGTTTACTATGTGTGTACTGCCTGCCATGCCACATATGCGTTAGATACGTTGCGTCCGAACGACACCCGGTCAAACTGACGTTTCTAGCTTGATAGAGAGCTTTCTTGAATGGCTCGGGGCTACACCTTGGAGTGTTGCTCTTCTGGAATCTCTCTACGTGTGGCCGTTAATAGAGTCGGTTCATGTTCTCACAATCGCTCTGTTCGTAGGTACAGCAGTAATGATGGATTTGCGGCTTCTCGGTTTCGCTTTCAAAAAAGTGCCTGCTTCAGCTTTTACAGAGAGGCTTCTTCCGTGGACTAGGGCAGGTTTCGTGCTGTCGTTCGTGACAGGTCTTCTGGTATTTTACTCCCAGCCGGTGCGTTACTACCACAATGTGTTTTTCCGTATCAAGGTACTCGCATTGATACTCGCCGGTCTCAACGTTTGGTTATTTCACTCGAAAATCCATCGTCGTATCTCACAATGGGATCTTAATCCGGTGCCACCCCGTGCTGCCCGCGTCGCAGGTATGGTCTCCATCTTCGCATGGGCATTGGTTGTTGTTACTGGGCGAATGATCGCCTACAACTGGTTTGATTGTGACCTTCAGCCACAGCCTGATTTTGTTAATTGGCTCGCCGGATGTGTGGTCGAAGCCGGGGTAGAATGATTTGATATTTCAATTGATTTTACCGCCACTCTATATGCCAATATTAGTAGGGAACGGGTAAGGTGCTTCTCCCATTTTTTGAATGGTGCGAATCCACGGTAATCGCGAGTACAATCCAGAATTCGCTTTGGTTATTTCCCGTTATAGAAGCGGTCCATCTGCTAGGACTTTGTTTGCTTGGCGGTAGTATCCTGCTGGTAGATCTCAGATTGATGGGCTTCGGGTTAACTCGTCAAAGTGCTTCTGAACTGAATAGGCAAGTCCGTCCTTGGTTGTTATTGGCAGTTATCGTCATGATTACGACGGGCGTACCTCTTTTCCTGTCGGAAGCGATTAAGTGCTATTACAACCGGTCTTTCTGGGTAAAAATTACGACATTACCGCTAGCACTTGCGTTCACGTTCTTAGTTCGTAATCGAATTGCCAACTCGGACAGTGAGACGGCGTACATCAACGCTGCGACAGGAGCCACCTCCGTAGCCCTCTGGTTTGTTGTTGCAGCAGCAGGCCGCTGGATTGGGTTCTCCTAGCGGGTTGTATAGCTCATCCGTAGTGCGGGATTAACACCTGCCCTGTTGCTGTCGGGCAGCGAGCATCTCGGCCTCGTAAGGCGCTCCGGTACCCGACGAACCTAAGAAAATTTTGGTGCCGTCCGTGAATGTCACATCACGTCCATTGGCTCGGGTAAGTGAATGGTCTTTAGTCTGATAACCATCCACAATGATCTCGGTTCCTGGAGTCAGGCAGTCGCGACGAAGTCCTCGACGAAGAAGAGTGTTAGGGGTACCGCCCTCCACCATCCACACTTCATTTGTACCGTCTTCCTTGGTGATTTCCAAGTGAATCCATGCATGGGGATTGACCCATTCAAGCCTCACTACTGGTCCCTGCAAGCGAATTGGGGCATCTCTATCGAATTCAGCTCCAAACGCGTGGTGAGCCATGAGCGGCACGACTGTAACCACGGTGGCTAACCCAATCAGTGCTAGTATTGTTTGATTCTTTCGCATCGGTTTTTACCTCTCGGGTGTCTGACGGTCGCCTTCGCGCCGCTCCTGCGCGCGAGCTCCACTTAACACATTGAACATTGCGTAATTTCCTTCATGGCAAGCGTACTCATAGACAAGACCAGGAAGTCTGGTGAATGGTACTTCTCCGCTCCAGGTGTCTGTCCACGTCTCTTGATCGTCCACCGTGAACTCATAGTTCAGAGTGTATTCATCGGCGCGCGTAAAACGCTCAGTTATCTTGAGGTTGTCAGTAGCTCCGGATAGCTGCCCACGGTTGAGCTGGGTCGGACTGAAGTTGGTCGTTTCAACTACTAGTGTGTCACCTTCCCAGTGGCCCCAAGAGTCCCCAAACCAGGGTTTCACATGTGCCGGTAATGGTTTGGGTGTGCCCATTCGGATGATTCTCACGTCATGCACCATTTCGGTCATGATCATGATGTGATCGGGAGTTTGCACGATCGTGTAGTTATTGTTGTAAAAGTAGTTCGGGAGCATTGGTGGTCCCGCATTCGACCCGAACGAAACGATACACCGCTCAGCGAGAGGCCTGTTTTCGGGATTATCATATTGACCAAACTGCCTTCGGAACTGCGAGGCTTCAGCCATCCGTTGTCGTGATGCATCAGTTCGGGAAGGGTAGCGACCATCTTCTGGATCAACGATGAGAGAGGTCCTCAGTTCTCCATTGAACACCGCAACTCGATCACCTGGGTCAAGCCAAAAGTAGTTGTACCCACCAACTCCGCCAGCTGCTCCGGTTGATCCGTCACCACCAACTGGTGGTGCTACTCGATCCGGGTCACTCGGTTGATTCAGGGCTTCGGTTCGAGCTGCTCGACCCCCTTCAATTCTTGCTACCTCTTCTGGGCTGTACACCGCGCCCTGATCCCTGCGTCGTTGAATTGGAGTAGTCGTTGCATTCGTCCAATTGCCCTGTAGGTCAGGTCGCCCATCAGCTGTGCGAGGCATAACCCATTGCCCATTTGTTTGTCTTCGTACTTGTGCTTTGACATCGGACGAGAATCCAGACATTGGGATCATCAACAAGAGCGCTGAGGTCAATGTTATATGACGTACCTTCATCTTCCCTCCTCAGGCCCGATTGGATTCTTCCGGAGATGCCCATACATAAGTTCCTCGACAAACTCAACGCACTTGAATTGTCCCAGCCTCGCATCTTCGTTGATATGTCGATAGAGGGGCATGCGGATCATCCAGGGACGAGAGAACGTTTCTGGATCCTCGATTGTAGCTTCATAAAGGATGTGATCAGGGCTTGTCATCGTATAGCGCTCAACGACGGTCATGGAAGCACTGTGGTGATTGCCAGCTCGATCAAACCATGTCTGGTCATTGAAGCCACTTCCTTCGGCTACGAAGGTGTCACCTTCCCAGTGGCCAACGGATTGACCCATCCAAGAATCAACCTGAGCAGGTCCGGGATCCTCCATATAGATGTTACGCAGAGCTCCAGCGTATTCATATGCGATGAAGAAGTGGCTAGAACTCTGAAAAATCTGGAACGGGAATGGCATGTACGTGGCTCTTGGAACACCGGGTAAGTAACACTTAATCTCTGGGTCCCTTTCGCTCCAGTTTTCTTGATTTTCGATTTTCTTGGCTCGTGCTTCTGGCAAGTAGGGGATCTCACCACCTACAACAACTCCTACACCAGATGGCACGGACCCGACAGCACCGAATGCTAGAACGGGCTTGGCAGGCACAGGCACTACTGGTCCCGGTTGCATCTGTAGCGCCGCGCGGGCGGCATGTGGCTCAATGTCCCAATGAGCATTGCCAAGTGCTTGCCAGATCCCATTCATATCAGGCCTTCCGTCCTGGGTTCTGGGAATCTCAGCTGTTTGGGCATCGGCGGACATTACTGCCACAGCCGTGCAGGCCAAAATACTGAATGTGGTCTGACGTAGTGTCTTGACCAGTCTGAAAATAAAGTTCGACATCTAGAGAGCCTCCGTCCAATTTCCTGCAGACTACATTAGCCGAATCTGTAACACACTATAAGATCTTGCTAGGTCATACTTAAGCTGCTGTCGTTAAGGCGCCAACCTTCTTTACCTCAGTTGTCTGGGATACCGAATACCAGTAAGAGATTGCCTGGTATTTGACCGAACTGTCCATATCCGCTGTTTACAAATACAAGACCATTAGCAATGACCGGACCGGGCCCATCGATGGAGCCGCCTTTTCCGAGGATACCGTTGCTTGTTTCGAATTCCTGAACGGTATCAAAATCCCATAAGATTTGTCCGTCGGTCGTAGAATAAGCACGGATGTGGCCGTCCAACCCTCCAGCGAATACGGCACCAGGAATAACCGTCGGGGCAGCTGAGTTGGCTGGATAGCATCCTTGACGTTCCTCACACGTATTACGTGGGGCGGGGGCAGACCAGACGATGTCTCCTGTCATCAGGTCTATGGCATAGAGGCCAGGAGCAGCCTCTTGATCAGGGTTAACATCAACTATAACTGCATCACGGTCAGCATTAGCGGCATATGCAAGATGTCCATCTGAGGCCATACCCCAGTGGATGCCTCCTAGGGCACTCCCTTTACCTACGCGGGCAGACCATAAAACCTCACCTTCAGCATCCGGGTCCAAGGCCCAAACCATTCCAGATTTCTGACCAACTACCAAGATGTCACGCCCATCTTCTCTAGTAACCAAGATGGGGGCCATCCCAAAATCGAGATCTGGACCCGGAGGTGCGGGACAGTTTTGGCGATTACGGAACCCGGTACACGCCATGGTAAAAGCGTCCGATTCAGTGCCCTGGAAGGACCATGAGATTTCGCCTGTCTCCATTTCTATCGCGATGATTGCATCACTGTTAGTTGTAGTTGGTCGCGTATAGTTCTCTCCCGTACCCACATAAACTCTCCCACGCGATAGATCAATTGTCGGACTCGACCATACTGGCGCTCCGGAGGGGGCCCAAAGCTGTGTTCCCAGGGCGTTCAATCCTGCTTCTTCGGGGTAGCCGGGAATTACTCTGTGATACCAGAGGAGTGCTCCACTTCGTTTATCAACGGCTGCGACTGCTCCAGAAGAAGTACAACATTCGTAAGATGGATCACCTCCCATGACGACTTCCATGGATGAGATCGGGATGAAGAGGTTGTTTCCATAGAGTGTCGGGCTCCCAGTGTTATTGGATTCCGGGTGCCATCCCACGCGTTCCTTCCATACTACTGCTCCAGCTTCTATATCAAGGGCATAGGCATTGGTTCGAAAATCCACGAAGTAAGCCAGTGGGCGTCCATTATCATCTACATCCACCAGAATAGAGCCTCGGATTCCCGCATCAGCCTCAAATGTCCATCTGACGCATCCTGTGTTGGTATCGACCGCATAGACCATACCAAACTGATCTCCAAATAGAGCCAGTTCTCCGACAATCGTGGGCTTGGTGCGAACCTCGCTTGCATCTGGAAAAGCAAAAGCCCAGAGGAGTTCTAGGCTTGGTATCTCCGATACGGTAAGGCCAGCACGGTCACTAGACTGGAATCCTGTTCCCTCAAGGTTTCCACCAAAACCCATCCAGGATAACGATTCAAGGTCAAATACTTCGGTGCTTTGTTCGGAACAAAAAGCGGTCTCTGGTAGCGTAGTCTCAGCGTAACTTCTCCCAGTAAGGGACTCTGCCACCATAATTCTTTGATCACGATTTAAGGCTGCACCTTCCGACTGCATGACCCCATTCTCCAAGGCCGATACAATTGCTCTAGGGGATAGGGAAGTAAGGGAGAATAGACTTGGCGTTCTGCCACTCTGGGCAGAGCTGTGACACTCGGCACATGATTCTGCGAAGATCGTTTCGCCTTCCGATTGTTGGGCGTACGCTACTTGGGTTGCGGTGAAGAGGCTTAACAACAAGACAGCTCCGCTGATCTTATGCATCGATTTGGTTTCTCATATCACGGGTGCACAAGCACAGGTGTCTTGCCCGTCATGAATACCTCGGCGAGATGCTTCTTCGCCAGTCCTCTGTCTGTCTGTCTATGACTCTTATCTCAGTTGTTTTGAGTTTAGTGCTGGTGATCATGCCGCCCTTGGTGAAAGACTACGTGAATCAAAGAGCCTGCTACGAATGCCTGATATAATTCCAGCCCCTGACTATGCCATTCTCCCAAGAGCTCTATTCCAGCCACATATCCGAGGGCAGTCGCAACGGGTATGCTGACTAAAGCTGCTGCTGCGGCAAGTTCGCCATGGCGTGGAGAAATAAGCCACCAGATGACGAGGCCTACTGGGATCCGATGTAAAATCACCGCGGCTACAAACGGTCCACCGAGGATATCATTGGCTGGGGCAAATGCGACACCCTCAAGGACAGCGTGTAGGATTAGGCCCGAAAGGACAAGTAAAATGGCGAAGTTATCAGTCTGCGATGCCAGAGCATTGGACGCTCGTTCAATTATCGTGGGTATCAGGACTCCGGCTCCAACAACAAGCGGTGGAACAAGGCTCTGCTCGGTCCAGGTATAGGGTAGAATTTGCCATAATACGAGGGCTGGAACTGCCACATAGACAAAGCCATCGACAATTCGGACGACCGCTGCTTGATTATGCAGGACACGGTAAAGTCCTGCCCCCACTACTGGCGCAATCAGCGCGGCTCCCAGGTACAGCATCTGTTTGTTAGCGGTGAGTCCGATTTCTAGCGGATACCTACTATTCCTCGCACAGAGTCCATGAGTTTGGCCGAATCCCAGCCGATGCCGTGACGGAAGACGATCTTAGTGTTATGTAAATTTCCTAACTCTTCCAAGTCGCCCTCTATCACCACTAAATCAGCTAGTTTCCCTGCCTCTACCGTGCCGACGTCATCAAGTACACCCAAGACCTTCGCTCCATTTCCACTCATAATCTGAACAACTTCTGGTGCTGAGAATCCAGCTTCGAGAAGTAGTTCATAATTACGCTGATCACCTAGCCCTGGTGGAGCGGCTCCGTATCCTGTCGGGTCCACGCCGGCTGCCAAAGTCCCACCTGCTTGCACAAATGCTCGTTCGTACTCCATCGCCTTGGCAAAGGTTGCAGGATCGATTGCGCCCTGTCCTGCTCGTCGGGCGATAGCAATTTCTCGCACTTCCTCGGCGATCTCAGGGGCGAGCACTTGATATACGCGCTCATCGATGGGCGGACGGCCAGATACTGAGATTTCGTATACCACGAGTGTTGAAGTCATTGCGACATCATTTTCGATCATGTCCTGAAAGGTCGCCTGTACATCTTGGCCGTTCACGTCAAGATCTGCATAAGTGTTCCGGAAACCAGGAGGGCATTCGTCTGGAACTTTGTTAGGAGCGTATTCACTGTTAGCGAATAATCCGTGTTCAAGATTATCGATTCCAAGTGCGACTGCTTCGCGATAACCCACTGAGCACAGGTGTGCAGTGACTTTTACCCCGTGACGGTGCGCCTCTTCTATGGCTGCCCCGAGTTCAGCTCGTGAGATCCAGGTGTATGCCTTGAACCAGCTAACCCCCTCTTCGGCCCAGTAGCGTACGACTCGGCGCGCTTGTTCGGGTCCCTGGAGCCGGGTCATCGTTTGTGATCCCTGTTCACCCGTGAGATATGGGCCGGTAGCAAATATGGTTGGCCCGATCGCCCGGCCAGCTTCGATCTCCCGTTTGAGGTTTAGCTCCTCGTAGGGGGCCCTGGCACCAGTGGTACGAATTGTCGTGACTCCAGATGCGAGGTAAAGCCTTGATCCTGAAAATGAAAGCTGTGCCGCACGACCCTGCCCGCCTGTGTAATAACTGTGATTATGCAGTCCGATTAACCCGGGAATAACCGTATGTCCGGCAAGGTCAACGCGGTTAGCACCAGCAGGGATCGATATACTTGAACCGACAGCTGTGATTCGGTTGCCCTCAATGAGGATAGTTTGTCCTGTGCGTGCTGGGGCACCTGTACCATCGATTACCTTCGCATTTGTAAGTGCGGTGACCGGCCCGCCAACGGCTATAAACTCCTGGAACGCTTGTGCGTGTAACGGAAGCACTCCGATCAATAGGACGGCAGTACAGGTTAGTGAAGTGGCTACGGCTTTCATCTCAATTTCCTTCGACGTCGATAACGAATTTCATACCGGACTCCAGATGCTCCGCAATATGGCAGTGCACCATCCAACGTCCGGGGTTAGAGAGTTCAAGGAGGATGTCTGTAGATGACCCTGCCGGCAACAGTACAGTATCCTTCCAGACCAGATTCTTATTGACCACTCCGTTCTGCTCGAGGATCAGGAACCGTTGTCCATGGATATGGAGTGGATGCTGCATTGAGTGAAAAGCCCCACGATCATTATGGATTCTAATTTTCACTACATCGCCAACCTGAAAACTCCAGCTGACCTCCATGTTCTCGTGGCCTGTATCGGTATCCCGTAGGACCCACTCGACTTCAGCGCCAGTGGTTGCCCAATTCATCACCGGCATGGTTCCGGTCCATTCCACAGGGTTGAAGTAGACCCAGTCATAGAGCATCGATTGCTCTATCGCTGGGGGAAGGCTATCGACTTCAACTGTTAGAGCCAGCTCGTGATCGATAGGGCGTTCGAAATGGCTGCGATATCGGTCAATATCGGCTATGACATCTAAGTTAGTACGGAGTATTTCAAATGCTTGATGATGATCAAGTTCAGTGCGGGATTCGGACACCGTGATTGATCCCAGAGTAGTGATTTCCTCCAAGAACACGCCCATCCTGTGATTGATGCCTTGAACATGGTTCCTGAGTTCGTATGAGCCCGCTTCATCGAAAAATACTTCGACGATGTAACGCTCTGCTGGAGCCAGCACGATACTTTCGACAATGACTTCATATTCGAGCTTTCCTACATCGGAGCCTACAACCTTGATAGGAACTGTGCCGGCATCCGGTTCAGACCCCGACCGAAAAGAAAGATTGAAAGTTCTTGTGTTCGAGGCATTCGTAAAATGAAATCGGACAACCTCTCCTGCCTTGACCTCTAGACTGTATTCTGGCTCACCGTTCGTGATAAAGAAGTTCCCAAACCGACCCATCAACATGTAATTGGGTGACTCAAGCCCAAACGGAGTTATGCCGTCTTCTGTGAGCACAAGGTCGTCCAACATCACGATTTCTTCGCGGTTTACAGGACTGTAGTAGTCGGTTGAGGTGGGTGCGACCAACATGTTTCCTGCAAGTCCGAGTTCCTGTTGTATATCTTCTCGGTGGTGGGGATGATACCAATAGATGCCTGCATCCTTGAAGTAAATTTGGTAACGGAATCTCTGCCCAGGTTGCACTGCCTCTTGGGTTAATCCAGGTACGCCGTCATAACGGTTGTCGAGGCGCACTCCGTGCCAATGAACTGCAGTGGGTAATGAAGTTTCGTTCGTAAAATTCACAAAGATCGTTGCACCCTTTTTTACCTTAATAAGCGGTCCAGGGTGTTGATTATTGAAGGCTAACATTGTGAGTTCACGTCCTTGAATCTCACGTCTCACAAAGCCAGCAAAGAGATCCAGTGTGCCTCCGTCAGGGAGTTCAACAACTTCGGAAGGCACTGCCGAAGGGATATCAGCGGTGCTTGTGGGAAGGAGAGGTGATGATCGTGGCCGAGTCGCCATAACCCCAGGAAGCATAGGTACCCCATCGTACATTGGGGGTAAATCCCAGATGTCTTCATCTGGATTCATTTCCACTGGCCCCGCCTCTGCTGAAGGAGCGAGTGCCATAAGATCATGTGCCTCCATTCGACTCGAAGGTGAACGCCCCCGCAAAATCAGGGGACCGCTTCGCTGATCTACTTCAAGCGATGTTTCTGCAGTAACAATTACCATGAATTTATTGAATGAAACCTCTCCCAGATTATTCTCCCCGTTTGATACTGGGCCGAGCTTAATGACAGGATCTAATTCAAGAGGAGTCGCCCAAGCGATATACGTTTGATAAGGGCCAAGGCTCGAAGGGTTAGGCAATCCACTGATCCATGACCTGAGCTGGTGCCGGTGATGGCCTTCAGGGGTCACAGTGACCCCGAAGGGAGACCATGGGCGGGTTAGCTCAATGACGCCCAAGGCGTCTCCTCCATTCGCAGTAGAGAAGAGGTCGATACATACCAAGTCTGAAGCAGGACGATCTTGCCGAGTTCCGGTTCGGGAGGGGTTCTCAGTAATTGAGGTCAGCAAGGGTCCTGACCCCCTTACCGGGGGACGATCTGCACACAAAGGTGATACGTCGGGAATTTGTCCTACGATCGCGACCGGAGAGGCGATCGCTAGTAGCAAGACTATAAGAGTCGGATGTTGTAGATTGAGCATATAGGCAAGATGGTGTGTTGCGCAGTTAACGGCGAGGCGGGCGGGAGATGCCAACATTATTCAGGCGAAGCCATAGAAGGGAAGGAGCAGTAATTGTTTCTGACAATAGGCAATAGCGAGCGTGAGGTTAACGAGCAGGGAATAAGATGACTGTTGAGCGTGTCAGAATAGTAAGAAATCACTTGCTGACTCTTATACTGCTTATTTCGGTCGGTTGCACTGCAGCTGATCTACCCAAGAGTGCTACCGTAACCGTTGAATCAACTACACCAGAGAATCTTTCCTTGGTTGTCTCGACCCGCTTCCGGACAGTAGATGATTATAAAGTCTTCGGTAATGCCGATACGGTCCAAATCACCGGAGACTACAGTCGAGTTTATGCACTAAATGAGGAAGCTCGTATTTCGGCTACACTCACTAATAATAGTGAATTACCGGAGGTAGTTAGGCTTGCGGTTTCTATCGATGGAACCGTCCAGTTTGACCGCAGTGGAACCTTGGGTCCCGGAGAGTCTTTACCGTTCGAATACCAATGGGTGATCAGGCGTCCTTAACACGTTCTTGTCACGCTAGCCTATACCTCAATTCTGTTTCTAGAGACGCTCCGGGCATCGAAGTGCTGCTTTATACCGGCGTGAACACGGACGCGAAGACATGGGCCCACCTCTGTAGTGGAGGTAGGCCCATGTTATTTCAGACAGAATCATCCAGCGCAGTAGGCTGGGTGTAGATCCTCAGTCAACTGCCTGGGATGCCTGCACCACCCATAGGTGCCCAGTTTGCGGTTATCAAACTGACACCCTGATTCGTGACCTCCCAGACCGAAGATACGCGAACCGAGTAATCCACAGTCTGGCCATCTAGCATGTACTGGCCAGTGTTGTGATGGGTCGCGACAGCGCGGGTCATCACGTCATTGAAAATGATGTCGATGTCATTCGCGGACATCGATAGCCATTCCGTGCCGTCTGCGGTGGCCATGTATTCCGCAGCGGTCATGACAGAGCAAGGCACCATGCTTGATAAACACATGACTGACTGATCTGATAGGACTGCAGCAGTTTCTTCTTCGAGTGCGTCGGGATTGGCGAGAACCTCGACGGCGGCTACCACTGCTTGCCTGTATTCCTCTTTATTCCCGAGACGCCAGTACATCCCAGCGCGCTCACCGAATACGGTTGCGCCGCCGCGGTCTACGGCGTGTTGTTGGTGTCGGAGAGCACCTTCGTAGTCGCCGAAGATGGCGGAGATTTCAGCGAAGGAGTCATGTGCATTCGCTTCGTTGTATAACCTCAAATAAGAACGGAGGAATTCTCTGGATTTGACCTCATCAACGTCCACACCGTCGCCCTGAGCGTAGGCATATGCCAGTGTGTTGAGCGCTCCCGCTGCAAGAGAGGGAAAGCGCTCGACAAAGGCTGCGAGGGCGTCCATCACTGGTCCTGATTCTTCACTCCATGATCCCCAGTAATGAAATAGGGCATCATCCGGAGATTCCTGTGCCTTTTCGTATGCCGTACTCGGCCCATTCGAGGATTTCATCACATCAAGCCAAGCCATTTCAGCCGAGGTACCGGTGACGTTGGCCAGTGCTTCCATTTGGGCGGATCTCGTTCCCCATTCTGCGCCGTTTGCCATGTCAGCTAGCGCGATTTTGGCAGCTGTGCAGTTAGGGTCTACGACGAGTGCTGCCTGATACATGCCTTTTGCTCGACCATGCTCAACGTTACCCCAGGCCGTGATCCCTTCATTCACTATGGTATGGGCTACCTCTGAGCAGCTGGTTTCGCTAAGCCATTGATCCTGTGCTGTAAGGGTTACTGGCCCGAATACGGCAGATAGGGCCATAAGAGCTAGGACACGGTTTCGGGATATCATAGATCGGTACACCTTCCGGTTTGGGTTATTCATGGAAAAGAACCTTAGCGATCTGCTATCAGTACTCATAGAGGTCTGTGAAGCGAATTTTCTTTAGGAGAGCGTGAGCATCTAATCCCGCCTCCAAGAGCACACGGATTTCTGCTAGGCAGTTCCAAGCTGTGGCTAACCTGAGACGTGCCGTCATTTCGGCGTTCGCGTAGGTATAAAGCAGGACGTCACGATCCTAAAATAGGTAGGCTCTAGCGTTGACGCGCCCCTTGTTTAGGGCCAAACTTAGCCCCGCCTAAATTTACTGACGCATTAGTTGTTGTACCCACTGCCTTATGGTTGATCCGCTTTTCGCTCTTACGGTGTTTGCTGGCTCGGTGACCGTGCTGATGGTCATATTCTGGCCTCGCAGGGGTATCTATGCTCGTCTGTCACAGAATTTGCGTGTGACG
>MDTE01053831.1_pt1 | contig 33814 bp, 26 predicted proteins | sample 811231 | NCBI WGS metagenome assembly MDTE01 (sample SAMN05326651, study PRJNA326480) | marine metagenome | isolation source: seawater | place: Indian Ocean: Red Sea | collected 2010
AATTAATTTTTTTTCATATTCAACATGAATAGCAGCTTTACTTTTCATTAAAATCTCTCCACTATATTATGGGCAATAAATACTTAGAATTAGTCTAGCATGGATAACTATTTAAAGAATAGGTGATTTACTAAACTTACAAAAACATTCTCGCCGATAATGCCCTAGTTTATTTCTCCAGTTACCTGAAAAAGTGATCTCTCTGCAATATTTTTTGAACGATCTGCTATCCTTTCAAGGTTATGAGCAGCCCACATCAAATATGTAGCTTGCTCTCCTCCTTCGGCTGAGTCATGCTTAATTGTATTTAACAATTCTTTTTGAACCTGTTTATGCATAGCATTAATTTCTTTATCCTTGGCTCTTAGTTCTTCAAGTATATTGCTACATGTTGAGAAATCTCTTAGAGTGTAAGATTCTAGAGATCTAGACAACATATTTACAGAACTTTCGGCCATTTTTGGTATGAGTACTAACTCATTTATCGGGATTAATTTTCCCATAGTTACACTTATTTTTGCTATGCCTTCAGCATAATCACCAATTCTCTCAAGCTCGTCTACTATCTGTAGTGCAGACACTATTCTTCGGAGATCTGAGGCTAGTGGAGCTTCTTTTCTTATCAGTTCTACACATAAAATTTGTATTTGTGTTTCTAGCTCATCTATATTATCATCATCTTTTATAACTTCTTCAGATTCTTCGATATTTCTTGTTTTTAAAGAATGTATGGATTTTTTAATAGCTTGAATTACTAAGTCTCCCAAAAGCAAAATATCTGATTGTAGTTTGTTTAAACTTTCATCAAAACCTTGACGTGCAACGTTTAAATCATTGTTGTTGTCCATCTTTAACCAATCCTTCCCGTAACATAAGCTTCAGTTCTATTATCCCTAGGATTCCCGAATATCTGTTCGTTTGTACCATATTCTATCAGTCTTCCAATCCTATCTTCTCCTGAAAGCATAAAAGCAGCATAATCAGAAATTCTTGTAGCTTGTTGCATATTATGTGTAACAATAAGAATAGTAACTTCAGAGGATAACTCCACTATCAAATCTTCTATAGATTGAGTCGATATTGGGTCAAGAGCTGATGCTGGTTCATCCATTAGTATTACTTGAGGATTTACTGCTAAGGCCCTGGCTATACAGATTCTTTGCTGCTGACCGCCGGAAATACTTAATGCGCTTTCATTAAGCCTATCTTTTACTTCATCCCAAACTGCTGCTCTTCTTAAAGAAGTTTCAACCACTTCATCTAAATTATTTGTTAACCCATTAATTTTTGGACCAAATGCTATGTTCTCGTATATGCTTTTTGGAAAAGGATTTGGCCTTTGAAAAACCATACCAATTTTAAATCTTATTTCAGTTGGATCAACTTTATCAGAATAAATTTCATTTTGAAAAAACTTCACGCTACCTTCTACTTTAGCTTGAGGTATAAGATCATTCATACGATTAAAACATCTCAAAAGGGTACTTTTACCGCATCCAGATGGCCCAATTAGTGACACGATACTGTTTCTTGGGATACCCATACTTACTTTTTGAATTGCAATTGTTTCACCATAATTTACTGATAGGTTCTCGCACTGAAGAATATTATTTGACTGATCAAATTTAATTATATTTTCATCACTACCTGACGAAGTTATACTTTGATTGTCAATTTTTTGCATTAATTCCAGCTCTCTTTTATTTTTTATATTAGATTGTACATATGAAAAATTAAATTTCGATTAAAACTGTATCAAACAGTTTATTGCTTCATATGTAGACTTTATCATAACATATAAGTAATGGAAAATTTACACTCTACTGAAAAATTTATTATTCCTTCTATACTAGGTCTTGAAAAAGAAGAGCTAAATAAAATAGTAGCTCAATTAGGCGAAAAACCTTATAGAGCTGAACAATTATGGAGATCCATATATAAAGAATGTAACTTAGATTTTTCAGATATAACAACTTTGCCAAAAAACTTTAGAGATTTTTTATCAAAAAAATTTAGAATAGGTACATTAGAAAAAAAAATTCACTTAAATTCTGCAGACTCTTCTACTACTAAACTTTTGTTTGCTTTAAGTGATGGAGAGTTAATCGAAAGTGTCCTAATGAGATATACTTCAGATTATGGTAAAAAAGGTAGAAAAACCGCATGTATTTCTACTCAGGCAGGCTGTGCTTTAGGTTGCACTTTCTGTGCTACTGGACAGCAAGGTTTTAGGAGAAATCTCACCTCTGGAGAAATCATTGAACAGGTTTTACAGCTTCAAAAAATTGCTCTAGAAGAAGATTTTATGGAAGTTCAACAAGGGATACGAAAAAAAGGAGAAATTCAAGGGATCACCAATGTAGTATATATGGGTATGGGGGAACCTTTGGCAAATTATAAAAATACGATTATGTCATTAAGAAATATAATTGATAATACAGGAATAAATATTGGTTCTCGTCATATAACTATTTCCACCGTGGGGTTAGTACCTCAAATAAAAAAATTATCGCATGAAAAATTACAAATAAACTTAGCTATTTCTTTGCATGCACCAGATAACAAAACACGATCCGAAACAATGCCTGTTAATAAAAGGTTTCCAATTGAAGAGCTTATAGATGTATGTCACTACTATGTTCAAAAAACTAATAGAAGAATTTTTTTTGAGTATGTATTACTACAAGGTCAAAATGATTCACTTTCTAATGCTGAAAAACTTGGAAAATTATTAAATGGTTTGCATTGTCATGTAAACTTAATTCCTGTAAATCCTACAAACAACGGAGTATATTCTAGGACAGATGATAATGATAGTAGATCATTTCAAGGGGTATTAAAAAGATTTGGTATTCCATCCACAATACGTGTAGAAAAGGGTATTGATATAAATGCTGGATGTGGTCAATTACGAGAAAGAGTACTATCAAGTAATTAAGATTTTTAGTAAAATAATCTTTCATAAATTATCAAATATACGGATTAAGCTTAAATGAATTCACCAGATGTTTACAAAAAATTAGGTATTGAACCGGTAATTAATGCACAAAGCTGGGTTACGGTTTTAGGAGGTTCACTGATGAAGCCAGAAGTGTTATCAGCGATGAATGAAGCCTCATCTGTGTTTGTTGATATGATTAAATTGAATAAATCTGCCGGAGATTTTATTGCAAAAATTTGCAATGCAGAAAAAGGTTTAATAACATCAGGTTGCGCCGCTGCTCAAGTACTTATGGTGTCTGCTTGTATGACTGGTAAAGACGAGGGTAAAATAGATCTTTTGCCGAGTTCTGACTTGGAAAAAAATCAAGTATTGTTACATTCAAAACAACGAAACAGGTATGAAAAATCTTTTACAATGCCAGGCGCTACAATCGTTGAATTCTCATCAGAAGAAGAATTAAAATCATTAATTTCAAATAAAACAGCATGCGTTGCTTATGTTTTAGCTCCTTGGTTAAGCAGAGGTTTGGGTTTAAGTAGAACCATAGATTTAGCTCATGAAAAAGATGTCCCTATAATAATGGATGCTGCTGCTGAACTTCCGCCAAGAGCTAACCTGTCAAAATTTATTGACATGGGCGTTGATTTAGTTGCATTTAGTGGTGGAAAAGGAATTCAAGGCCCTCAGTCAACTGGATTTTTAGCCGGAAAAAAAGATTTAGTTGATGCAGCTTTTATGAACTCTTTAAATCTACATGCCGAACTTGCGGCTATAGGAAGACCGATGAAAGTATCAAAGGAAAATATAGTCGGATTAGTAACAGCATTAGAAATGTTTATAGATACAGATGAGTCGAAGGAATGGAGTGATTGGTTAGATAAATCCAAAAGGATTAAAAATCGTATTGAAAATACTAAAGGAATCAAAGTTACAATTGAGGATGACGAGGAAACTAGACAAGGTCCGACAGTTGTGATTAGATTTGGAAAAAATTACAAGGGCCCATCTTTAAAAAAAATATTATTTGAATTGGAAAATGGGAAACCTAATATTTTTGTATCCACACAACCACACATCAATGAAATAAGCCTAATTATGGTGAATGTTCAAGATGGAGAAGACATTATTATTGCTGAAAGACTTACTGAAATCCTCGAAAAATCTTAATCATCTATAGCTTCAGCTAAAACTTCAGGAAGAAATCTGGCATTTTTAGAAGTACCATCATTAATTTGTTGTTTACATGAAACTCCAGTAATTACTACTGAATCATCATCATCACTTTTTTCTAGAGCAGGGAATAACCTCTCTTGAGCCATTTTCATCGATATGTCATAATTTTTCTTTTCAAACCCAAAAGATCCAGCCATTCCACAACACCCAGCATCGATAATTTTAGCATTAAAATTTTTAGGTAGATTTAAGACCAATTCTGTAGGATTAGGGCCTACTAATGCTCTCTGATGACAATGAAGTTGGATGTTAATATTTGACTTTTTTTCATTCCATAAAATCTGTTCTTTCCCATCATTATGTGTTTTAGCAATTATTTCTTCAATCATAAATGTATTGTCTGCTACTTTTAAAGCCTTTTCATTTTGATTAAGTAAATCAGGATATTCATCCTTCAAAGTCATAATGCAACTAGATTCACATCCAACAATTTTGTATCCTTTTTCCACGTATTCATGCAAAAGGTCTACATTATATTTAGCATTTTTTGCCGCCTGGTCTAAAAGTCCTTTAGAGATCATTGGTCTACCACAACATTTTCTTTCTAAGATTTCAATTTCGAAACCTAAGTTTTCTAAAATTTTAGTCGCAGCCATACCAGATTCAGGGTGATTGAAATTCATGTATGTATCATGAAATAAAATTATTTTTCCTCTTGATTTTGATGATTTAGATTTATGTTTTTTGAACCACTTTTCAAAAGTGAAATTTGCTAGTGCAGGTAATGGTCTTCGACTATCAAAACCAAAAATTTTTTCGTTAATTTGTCTAAAGAAATAAGATTTAAAAACTAGATTTGTAGCAAATGAAAACTTTGATCCCAGAGAATTTAAGAGATGTATATTTCCTATAATTTTTGATGCGATTGGTGTACCATTTTTTTTGTTGTAATTGTATAAAAATTCAGATTTAATTTTTGCCATATCTACATTTGATGGGCACTCAGACTTACAAGATTTACATTCAACACATAGGCTAAGTACATTAAAAAGCTCTTTTGACTGAAATTTTTCATAGGGGAGTTTTCCAGTGATTATACTTCTAAGCACATTTGCCCTGCCTCTAGTAGAATGCATTTCTTCTCTTGTTGCTTGGTAGGATGGACACATTGCTCCTGCTTTTAGCTTTCTACATGCACCAACTCCTGTACAGTTTTCAATAGCTGATGAAAATCCTCCTTCTTTACTCCAATCATACTTTGTGCTAATGTCTATAGTTTTATAATCATCTCCATATCTTAAGTTTTCTGTTAATGGTGTTGTGTCAAAAATTTTTTTTGGATTCATTATTCCTTTGGGATCAAAAGTTGACTTGACTTCCCTAAAATGATTAACTAAATCTGCACCAAACATTTTTTCTGCCCAAGCCCCGCGAACTATTCCATCTCCATGCTCTCCACTAAGTGAACCTCCGAATTCTAAGACTAAGTCTGAAACTTCGGCAGAAATTTTTTCCATAGTCTTTATACCTTCTTTGTCCTTCAAATTAACGACAGGCCTTATATGTAAACATCCAACAGACGCATGTCCATAATATCCGGCTTCAGTATTATTTGATCTTACAATTTCATCGAAACGTTTAACGTACTCAGGTAACTTTTCTGGAGATACAGCTGTGTCTTCAACGAATGCTGCAGGCTTTGCATCTCCTGGGATGTTCATTAACAGACCTAATCCTGCTTGCCTCATCCCCCATACTTGATTTTGATCAGAGCTCTTAAATAGTTTGGTAGCAGCGTAAGGCTTGCCGTTTTTCTTCATTCTTTGATCTAGTTTTTTAAGTTTATTTTCTACTTCTTTTTTAGAATCTCCAGTCATTTCAACTACTAGTATGTCTGATGGTTCACCATCAAGAAAAGTCAAGTTTCTTGAAAATCCTAAAGATTTTCTAGCCTGACGTATGATCATTTCTCCAATATGTTCTACTGCTGCAGGGCTTTCTTCAAGTGTTGCTACTGTGGCTTCCATAGCTGAATTTATATCATTGAAATGTAATACTGAAAGAGCCTTAAATTTAGGAATCTCTTCAATTTTCACCTTAGCTTTTGTTATTGCTGCGAGTGTACCTTCTGATCCAACCATAATATTAGATAAATTTAAGCTGTTCGTTCCTTGTATTAAATCTAAATTATATCCACCTACTCTTCTGAGAACTTTTGAAAACCTTTTTTCAACCTCTGGAGATGAATTTTTTGCAATATTAATCAAATTTTTATAAATATTACCCTCAAAAGAATTAGATTTTGATTTTATTATTACTTCCTCAAAGTCTAATTCTCTGAAATCAGCAACAGATCCATCTGACAAGATCACTTCCATATCAATTATTTGGTCAACAGTTTTTCCATATACTACTGAATGGGCTCCACATGAATTATTTCCAAGAGCTCCTCCTACATTAGCACGTGATGTTGTGCTTGGATCAGGGGTGAAAAAAAGGTTATATTTTCTTAAGTTAGTATTTAGTTGATCAATAGTTATACCAGGTTGTGTTTTTACCCATCTTTCTTCAGGGTTTATATCGAGTATTTTATGCATATATTTTGAAAAATCTATGACTATAGAATGGTTAACAGTTTGACCTGAAAGTCCAGTTCCTCCACCTCTAGGAAGAATACTGACATTATTTTTATATGCGATTTTAATTATGTTAGAAACATCTTCATTAGTGTGTGGTAATACAACTCCGATTGGCTCCATAGAGTATATAGAAGCATCAGTAGAGTACATGTTTTTTGTTATTTCATCAAACCTAACTTCACCAGAAATATTTTTTTTCAGTTCATTTTCTAAATCTATATAAGAGGAGTTAATTTTTTTATTTAATGTACTTACCATTGTTTTTAAATCATTTTTGGTTTTTTTCGGGTTTTACGAATGAAAATATTATACTACCCATTATAATAGAAATTATTATTGCTAATGAGAGGTACACATCTCCTAATTCGCTAATTATATGAAAACCATGAAATAAATATTCTACGATCATTTTTAACCCTATAAAACCTAGAATTAATGCCAAGCCATATTGGAGATATCTAAAGATATTTACCATGCCAGCAAGTAGGAAATATAATGGTCTCATGCCAAGTATAGCCATAGTGTTAGAACTCCATACAATAAATGGGTCGTCCGTTATTCCAAAAACCGTAGGGATTGAATCAATTGCAAAAATTATATCTGATGTTTCGAGTACTATTACAACCATTAGGAAAGGTGTAGCATATCGGACATTTTTTATTTTAGTGAAGAATTTGGTTCCATGATACTCTTTAGTTACTGGCATTATTTTTTTGAAAGCCTTCACCGCTAGGTTATTGGATGGATCGACTTCATGATCACCTGCAAAAGCTAATTTGTAGGCAGTATATATTAAGAATCCACCTAGTATAAGTAAAAACCATGAAAAGGTATTTATAGCTGCAACACCAATTGTTATAAATAATGCTCTAAAGATAAGAGCTCCAAGAATCCCATATAAAAGACCTTTTGCCTCGTATTTTTTAGGGAGTTTAAAATATTTAAATATAACAATAAATACAAATAAGTTATCAAGACTTAAGGCTCTTTCCGCCACATATGCAGTTGTATATTCGATACCTAATCTTGTTGAACCAATCTCTATGAAGATCCATGCACCAATCGCTGCAGCAACTCCTGTCCAAAAAAGTGTTCTGTATGCAGCTTCTTTCATTGTTACTTCTTTTGTGTGACGAGAAACGTATAGATCAATGATTAAAGCAATTACAAGTACTATGTTAAAAATTATCCAGTGTGTGAATGTTACCAATTTATATTCCGAAATTTTATTTTTAGTTTAAGTAAAATTATAATATTTTACTAATTATATATACTTGATTTCCTCTTGGGGTGTTAACATTTACTTCTTCTCCCACGTTTTGGCCAAGAACTGCAGATCCAAGTGGCGAAACTGTTGATATTTTCCCATCTAGAGGATTTGCTTCATTAGCCTCAACTAGTTGATATTTGCCAGCAGTTTTTGTGGTTTTATCTGTTAGTTCAAGCTTAGAACCTATTTGTACAATATTTGAATCACTTTTTGAGCCATCTATAACTACTGCTGCCTTTAGAGTTGCTTCAATTTCTCTAATTTTTCCTAATGTCATGCCCTGACTTTCCCTTGCTGCTTCAAGGGGTGCATTCTCTCTAACATCACCATCTGCCGCTGCTCTTTGTATTTCAGCAGTTAATTTAATTCTTTCTTTTTGAAGAGATGCGAGTTGCTTAGTCATCTCATTATAACCACTTTGCGTTAGTCTAATAGTGGGGCTAGAAATCATTGATTTTCCCTTGGAAGAGACTTTCGATTTACGTAACCTTAAGTGTGTTGCTAGATTTAAATTTACATATTCTTTCTTTTTAATAAAAATTAAGAATTCTTTGGTAGATGTAATTCTATCTGTAAGATCTCTAGAAGTATTTTTTGGCCCAAAATTTTCATTGTATTCACCAATTTCAGATGGGACAATAGAAGTTGTTAACCTTTCTCCCCCAATCCATCTAATAAATTTTGCAACATCGGACTGTGCATTTCTTTTATTTTTTTTGGGTAGTTGCTTGACATATTCTTGAAATGCATCATTGATAGTTATTGAAATTTCATCTTTAGATTCGACATTTTTTGTGATTTCTTCACTCATAATTAATTTTTCCCACTTGATATTTAAACATAAACCACCTTTAATGATAATTCTGAATCTTCATTAAGACAAATCAACTAGTTATTTTTTCCATTGACATTCCGTTATTTTGACTATTAAAATTATTTAAGTAAAAATAAATAACTTTTTTGAAATTATGCCTAAACGTACTTATCAGCCTAAAAACAGAAGAAGAATGCGAGTTCATGGATTTCGCTCAAGAATGAGTTCCAAGAATGGTCGTTCAGTTTTGGCCAGACGTAGAAGCAAGGGCAGATTGCATTTAACAGTATAGTTAAATTTGAATTGGACTTTTCTCGAAAATACCGTATTACTAAAACTAAAGATTTTATAGAAGTTTACAATTTAGGAAATTGGTTTAACGATCCATTATTAGATGTATCAGTTAAGTCTAATACATTAGGAATTACTAGATTAGGATTATCTGTTTCTAAATCGTTGGGTAATGCGCACGAAAGAAATTTAATTAAGAGAAGAGTAAGAAATTTATTTATAAGTACAAAAAATATAAAAAAAGGTTGGGACATAGTAGTTATACCAAAGAAAAAATCGTTAGAAACAGAGTTTAAATTTTTTAGAAAAACTTTTATAAATTCTTTGCAATATTTATGTGTTATTCCCATAACTACTACAGGTCTCGAAAATGTAAATGAAAAATAGAATAATAAAATTAGTATGGAAGTTTTATAAACTTTCAATCTCTCCATACTTACCTAGCCAATGTAGGTACTATCCTACCTGCTCAGAATATTCATACCAAGCTTTTTGTGAATTTGGCATTATCAAAGGGATGTATATGAGTTTGGTTAGAGTCATTAAATGTCGTCCATCAAGCAAAGTTATATTTGATCCTGTAAAGATTCAGGAGAAAAACTAAAGTGATACATAAAAGTAAATTATCAGTTTGTTTATTTATATTAGTTACGATAATTATCTCTGGTTGTATGAATGATCTTTCTCCACAAGGGGGTTGGGCAGATCCTCTAATACTCGATGAAAAAATTATTATTCCAACTAAAAAAGGTGAGTTCGTCCAATTCGATTTAAACTCTAATAGTATTGATAGGAACTGGGGTTATAAAAATAATGTAAGCATAGGTTCTACATACTCAAGTCCTATAACTGTTGGCAATGACCTTATAGGAACAGCATATTCATGTAGGGGCGATGATTGTGAGGGCCAGATTTATAAAATTAATAAAAATTCAGGTCTATTATCATGGGGTGAAGATGGATATCAATTAAAAACAAAATTAATTGGTCCTATAGCTGAGATTGATGGAAAGATTTACGTTTCTACTTCATCAATATCTGATACAGGTAATTCTGATCCAGGCTATTTTTTTGAATTTATTTTAGATGACAACTACTTGTATGAATCTTGGAGATTGCCCTTGTCTGGAGCATCATGGGGGGGAGTACTGGTAAACGATTCTATTGCATATGTACCGACAATGTCTGGGGAGTTATACGCAATCGATTTATCATCTGGTGAAAATTATACAAATCCTACTGATAGAATTCTTTGGACTTTTCAATCAAAGGGTGCAATTTATAGTTCCCTGTACCTAAACGGCGATTACATATATTTTGGAGATTTCTCAAATACACTTTACAAATTAAACATTTCTAGTGATAAAAAAAATAATATCACTCAATTAGATTCCACATTAGGAGAATGGGAAAAAAAATTAGATTCTTGGATAGGTACTCCAGCAATGATTGAAGATGAGAGCTTATTCGTATTTTCTTTGGCTGGAGAAATTTATTCTCTCGATGACGATACGGGTGAAACGATTTGGAAAACGAAAATTCCAGAAGGTCAAATAGTTTCTAGTCCTGTTCTATTCAATCGTAGTAGAGGAACTATTACAGAACGATCTCTAGCTGTTCCTTCTTCTGAGAAAAATGTTTATATAATTTCTGTTTTAGATGGCAGAGAACTCGGAATTTTTATTACTGAAGACTCAGTTGTTTCAAGTCCTATATTTCATGATGAAAGAATTTATCTACAAACAAATAATAATGAGTTTAGGTGGTTCTCGACTATTTCAACTAATCTTGAAGGTTGCTTTGATTTAGATTCAGGAGGTTTCTGTGATGGCTAGGATATTAAATATTTATTGGGTTTGGGGTATCTAGATGGAATTTTTAGGAACTTTGTGGTTAGAAATAATAATGAGGCCAATGATTAACAGTTTGGCCATACTTTACTATATCCTATTTTCTAATTTTGGACTAAGCATAATTGTTTTTACAATATTTATTCGAATATTAATGATTCCACTTACTATCAGGCAGACTAGCCAGATGAAAAAATTGCAATCAATACAACCAAAAATGAAGGCTATCCAGGAAAAATATAAAGGCAAATCAGGAGACGCACGAAGAAAAATGTCATCTGAGACAATGGGTCTTTACAGAGAAGCTGGAGTAAGCCCTATTGGATGTCTAGGTCCTATGATAATTCAGATGCCGTTATGGATAGGTTTATACCGTGCAATTGTCCAAACTATGCCTTCAACTCCAGAAGGAATGGCAAAATTATCAACTCTATTTTACTCATGGAATCCCGCTATTTTAGTAGTTCCTTTTGATAGTGAATTTCTTGGGATTTTACTTGTTGATTTAGTTTCTAGCGCCTATTTTCCATGGAACTATCTACTGCCTATTTTGGTAGGAGCATCAATGTTCGTACAGCAAAAAATGACAACTAATCCTACGTCTGATCCTAGGCAAAGACAAACTAATCAAATGATGCTTTGGATGATGCCAATAATGTTTGGATTTTTTACTTGGCAATTTCCAGCAGGTTTAGGTCTATATATATTATTTTCAAACATTGTTGGTGTGATTATACAATATTATGCAAGTGGAAAACAACCGATAGAACTTTTCGGTAGTTTATATCTTGGTACAGAGAAAACTCGTTTGGAAAGAAAGCAACTTTTAGAGATTGAATCTAATCCAAATACAAAAAACAATAACAAGGAGGAAAGTAGCAATGACGAAGATGAAGAAATTCTCGGGAAAAACAGTAGACGAAGCAACCGAAACCGCACTAAAAGAGATGGGCGTCGAGCTAGAAGAAATAGACATAAAAGTAGATAATCCTGGTAGATCTGGAATTATGGGCTTTGGAGGCGAACCTGCGGAAATTACCGTCACACTTCTGAAAGATATAAAAGCTGAAAAAACTACAAAAGCTGAAAAAACTACAAAAGCTGAAAAAACTACAAAAGCTGAAAAGAAATCAGTGAGTAAAAATAAAAAAGCAAAAAAATCCGATGTGAAACCTAAAGCAAACAAAAATTTCACTTCTAAGGATGATGAACCTGCTCAAAATGAATCTTCTGAAAATATCCAAGAAGTTGAAAAACTATCTTCAGAACTCTTAGATTATTTTTTAAGCTCAATCGGAGTAGTGGCAGATACCTATATTCGTGAAGATTCAAATACTTCAAGAGTGTCATTTGAAATAGAAGGTGAAGATTCAGCTCTGCTTATAGGAAAAAGAGGAGAAACACTTCAGTCAATACAATTTTTAGTTAGAATGATTACTAGTAAACAATTGGGTAGAAAATCTAACATTCAGATTGATATTGAAGATTATAGAAGAAGAAGGGTTAGGACGCTCAGGAATATTGCAAGAAATTTAGCAAAAGAAGTAGTTGATTCAGGTGAAGAAAGAACATTAGAACCAATGTCACCTGTAGATAGAAGAATAATACATGTTGCTCTTTCTAAAAATTCTCAAATAACCACAGAATCAGAAGGTAAAGGTAGAGACAGATTTGTTGTAATAAAACCAAAATAATTTATATTTATGAAAAATAAATTTTTGTATGATTTTATTTCTGTTGGTAGCCTTTCATTTGATATAAACAAATATGACAAGGTCATCAATGATAATCTTGTCGCTGGTGGAGCAGTGGCTTACTCAGCTAAAACTTCTATGAATTTAGGCTTAAGAACAGGTATGATTACTTCAATAAGTGATGATTATCCCCTAAGAAAATATTTAAATCAAGTAGATCTTCTAACAAAAGATAAAGCAAAAATTCCGATATTTTACAATTATTTTTCTGGTCAAAAAAGAGAGCAAAAATTATTCGATTTTTCCACTTATATTACCGCTAATAATTTACCAAAAAATCTTTCTACAAAAATCCTTTTTGTAGCACCTTTATTTGATGAAATTTCTCCTGATTGCTATGATTGGTTCAATTATGAAATTTCGTGTTTAGTTCCATCTGGATGGTTTAGAGAAAAGCGTAATAATTCAAGTATTTTTCTAAAAAATAACATTTCAAAAATTCATAAAGGAAAGTGGGATATAGTAGTTGTTTCAAATGATGAATTAATATCAACTAATATTAATTTATCAGATTTAATTAAAATTTCTAAATTTCTTTGTGTAACAAAAGGCAAGGAGGGTGTTGAAATCTTTAAAGATGATAAAAGTTTTTTAGTACCTGGATTTGAAGTTAATTATAAGGATCTTAATGGTGCTGGAGATGTCTGGGCTACTGCCTTTACTATAGCAATTTCTAAAGGTAAAAATCATATTGAATCAGCTCAATTTGCTAATGCATGTTCAGCGATATCCATAAAGTATAAAGGATTAGAATTTAGTTTGGTTGATAAAGAAATTCATCAGTTGATTGATGCCATATAATTGTCAATTTGATTAATTACTTCTTTTTTATTAATTAGACCACCTGACTGTTTCCACAGTATTTTATTTTCATAAGATAATATCAGATAACTTGGAGTGGTAAAAGCATTTAAATTTTTTATTATCTCAAAGTTATTTTTATTACTTACATCTAATTTTAAGAAGATAACTTCTATACTAAATTTATTAACTAACTCAAGTTCAAGCTCTCTGATAAATGGTTCATTGATAATGCAACCTATACAAGTTTTTGAGTATATTTGAATAAATTTAATTTTATCGTAATTTAGTACTTCAGATGAATTAACTTTTTGATCTAATTCTTTTGGGGTAAGTGAATTGATTATGACAAAAATTATAAAAAAACTCACCAAAAATAAAAACAATATTAAAAATTTGTTTTTTGTTATTTTAAAAATTATAAATAATAAGATAACTACTAAAATAGGTATAAAGATTAGTAAGGAATAATGGTTGATAAAATTATTCATTAACTAAATTTTTCCAACCATAAGTATAGTAGAACCAGCAATTATCCACAAAATTATATTGATTATTATTGGAAAATCAGAAAGTAAAATTTTTTCTGGAGTTTCTCCTTTATTATCATGATAAAGTAAGTATATATAACGAATAATACCAAAAGCGACGAAAGGTATTGTTATCATCATAGAATTATTTTCTGGCACATTAGAGTTAGATTCAGAGTTAAAAGTATAAAGTGTATAGCATATAAGAGTTGCTGAAGAGACAATATTTAAAATACTGTCAAGAAATGGTATAGAGTATTTACTAAGTACAATTCTTTGATCAAAATTAGTTGAGCGATTCAAATTTTTTATTTCTGATCGACGTTTACCTATCGCTAACATTAATGACCCAAGTCCAGTAACGACATAAAGCCAAGGTGAAATAGTAAGGTCTAATTCAATCTGATTTTCATCTATAGTTATTATAGAGTAATCTATTGCAATTGAACCCATAATTGCTCTTATAATAAAACTTACAGATATACATAAAATATCTATAATTACTATATTTTTTAGATATAGACTATAAAATACATTAATTATTAAATAGGTAAATGTTGCCAAGAACATTTGGTAAGAGATGATAAAAGAAAGAGTAAGACTAGATGTAACAAGTATTATTATAATTGTTATAGCTAGCTTAACAGAAATATATCCATGGGCAATTGGTCTGTTTTTCTTGGTAGGGTGATTTTTATCTTGATTGATATCTAGGAGATCATTTATATAGTATGCAGCAGAAGATATTAATACTGCTATCACAAATGCTAGTAATGACTTTAAAATTATTGAAATTACTCCTGAAACATCTTGTTGGTTAAACCAAATATTAATAGTGAAGAAAAGAGGAATTAAAACAAGAAAGTTTTTTGTTATTTGTTGTGGCCTAGAGGTAACTATTATTTGGTTTAATTTTTTCATAACTTATAAAGTTTACAATAATATAATCAGGTTATGATATAAAATGCTTTCTAATTACAATGTTTAAACAAGAAAAAATTAAACTTAATACTCTTTTAAAAGAGAAAAATATAGCAAAAGACTTAAGGCATGCTGAGGCTTTAATTTTATCTGGTAAGGTAATATTAAATTATGGTAAAACTTACCCTACACCTGGTTTATTAGTTGACAAAAATATTCATGTGAAAATTTTAGATTCACCTGAATTTGTATCTAAAGGGGGATATAAGTTAAGATTTGCCTTGGAAAAATTTAGAATATATGTTGAAAATTTTACATGCTTAGATATCGGATCATCCACAGGTGGATTTACAGATTGTTTGATTAAAAAAGGTGCTAAAAAAGTATATTCTGTTGATGTCGGTAGAGGACAATTACATAATGAATTAAGAAATAATAAAAAAGTAATAAGTTTGGAAAGAACTAATGCAGCCTTTGGATTGAGCATACCGGATGTAATTGAATTTTTAGTAGCAGATGTTTCATTTACTTCACTAAGCATAGTCCTTGAAAAAAATTTGAGTTTATTAAAAAATAATGCCGGTTTGTTAGTATTGTTAAAACCTCAATTTGAGACTCATAAAAAACTTGTTCCAAAGGGAGGAATAATAGAGGATATTTCAGTTTATTCTTCAGTTATAGGTAAATTTATAAACTGGGCTGTAAAAAATAAACTTAGGATATTAAATATTTCAAAATATAATCATCATAAAACTAATATTAATACAGAATTTTTGATTTATCTAAAAAAATATTAGTAATAATTTTCATAATTCTTATAATATTTTCTTGACCAAAATTCATTTCAAAGTTAGAGTGACAGTGTGCATAAAATTTTTTCTTTAATTATTATTCAAATTGACTAAATTAAATTATTTTAATAGACCAGATAAACCTCATGAAGAATGTGGTATTGTTGGAGTATATAACCCTAAAAAAAATGTGGCAAAAGATTTGTTTTTTGGGTTGTTTTCTTTGCAACATAGAGGTCAAGAGAGTGCAGGAATAGCCACATCATCAGGCTTTGGTATCAAATTAGAAGCAAATATGGGATTAGTATCTCAAGTATTTAATGAGGAAAATATATCTAGGTTATCTGGAGGTATTGGCATTGGTCATACTAGGTATTCAACTATGGGTGGAAGTAAAAAAAATAATGCACAACCATTGATTACTTCTGGAATAAGAGGAGAAATTGCCATAGGGCATAACGGTAATGTTATTAATGCTTCTGAATTAAGAGAAGAATTATCTATAGAATTTGGTTCAAAGTTTGAAAGATCATCCGATACTGAAGTTATACTAGAAATGTTTGCAAATGCTCCTGGTAAGAATTGGTTTGAAATATCTTCGTATGTTATGAGAAGACTAAAAGGTGCTTATTCTCTGGTAATTATGAATGATAATGAATTAATTGCAGTTAGAGATCCTCTCGGTATCCGCCCATTATGCTTAGGAAAGCTTGATGATGGATGGGTAGTTGCTTCAGAGAGTTCAGCTCTAGATAATCTGGGAGCTGACTTCATAAGAGAAATAGAAAATGGTGAAACCTTAGTAATAAATTCTGAAGGAGTAAAATCTAAGATTTGGAATGGTTCTAGTAAAAACCATAAAATGTGTATATTTGAGCATATTTATTTTGCTAGGCCAGATTCAATATTGAATGGTGAATTAGCATATGAGACCAGATTTAGGCTTGGATCTGAATTGTTCAAGGAGCATCCAGTAGAAGCAGATATTGTTGTGGGAATCCCAGATTCTTCGACTCCTCATGCAGCAGGTTTAGCCGCTGCATCTAAGATACCTTATTCTGATGCAATTATTAGAAATAGGTATGTTGGTAGAACGTTTATAAATCCTGATCAAAACTCTAGAGATACAAATGTTGCTAATAAATTTAATCCCATGAAAGAAATTATAAGTGGTAAACGATTGATTGTTGTTGATGACTCAATAGTTAGAAGTACAACCATAAAAAAAGTAATATCAATGCTAAGAAAAGCTGGGGCAAAAGAAATTCATGTAAGAGTTGCATCTCCTCCAATAAAATCTACATGCCACTTTGGAGTTGATATGGCTACCTTAAGTCAACTGATTGCGGCGAATAAAACGAATGATGAGATCAGGGACCTAATTAATGCGGATAGTTTAGCTTATTTGTCTGTTGAAGGATTAGAAAAAGCTACCAACTCTAAAAAAACTGAATATTGTAAGGGGTGCTTTACAGGCAAATATCCTATACCAGTGCAATTAGAAATGGATAAATTAACTTTAGAAAAAGAAATGAAAATATGAAAAATAAAAATTCCAAAACATATTTGGAATCCGGTGTAGATTTAAGTAAAGCTAAAATTCTAAAGGAATCGATTAGAGATATTGCCGAATCTTCTTTTAATAAAAATGTAATTTCAGGGCCAGGAGCCTTTGGAGGAGTATTTAATATTAGTGATTCAGGTGAAGACTACTTGGTTTCAAGTACAGATGGAGTTGGAACTAAATTAAGAATTGCTAATATACTTAACAATCATTTCACAGTTGGAGAGAGCATAGTAAATCATTGTATAAATGATATTTTACCATCTGGAGCAAAACCCTTATTTTTCTTAGATTATATAGGAGCAAATGGATTTGATACCAAAAAAGTTACAGAGATAGTTCAAGGTATTTCATATGCTTGTAAGCAATCCAACTGTGTTCTACTAGGGGGAGAGACAGCATCAATGCCCGATACCTACAAGGGTGAAGATTATGATCTTGTAGGATTTATAGTGGGAAAAGTAAAAAAAGTAGATTATTTATCACCTTCTAAAACAAATATAGGTGACTTGATCTTAGGCTTGCCATCTAATGGACTGCATACTAATGGATACTCATTAGTAAGAAATATCTTTGATACGGAGAATAACCCTAGCATATTAGAAGAGATAGTTCCTAAAACTAATAAAAAGCTGGGAGAATTATTACTCTTGCCTCATAAGAGTTATCTTGATGAATTATCCCCAATATTAAGTAAGATCAATGGTTTATCTCATATAACAGGAGGTGGTTTTTACAAAAATATTCCTAGATCAATAGATAAAAATCTATCAGCAGAAATTCAACTCAATAGCTGGAGAACTCCGGAAATTTATGAATTTATAAGGAAGGAAGGTAATGTAGACCTAGAAGAAATGTATAGAGTATTCAATATGGGAATAGGTATGGCTGTAATTATTGATCCAGATAAATACAACGAGATAAAAAAACAACTACCAGATTCAATTTTAATCGGTAAATTGGTAGAAAATTTAAATGAAAAAAATAACGTAAAATTAATAGGTTTATAGACTTATAAAAGGAGAGTGAATGAGAGCTTTAATTTCTGTTTCTGATAAATCTAATCTTGAATTTTTGGCTAAAGAATTTATTGATCTAGATATCGAAATCATTAGTACTGGTGGTACCGCAGATTATCTAAGAGAATTAGGTGTAAGTGTTGTTGATGTAAGTACAGTTACAGGTTTTCCTGAAATATTAGACGGAAGAGTTAAGACATTAAATCCTTTTATACATGGAGGACTTTTAGCTAAAAAATCAGATCCAAATCATATTAATCAAATTGAGGAATATTCTATAAAAAAAATTGATATTGTAATAAATAATTTATATCCATTTAATAAAACAATTTCAAAACAAAATGTAAGTATTAATGAAGCCTTAGAAAATATAGATATTGGCGGGCCTGCCATGACAAGGGCTGCTGCAAAAAATTTTGAAGATGTTCTTATTGTAGTCGATCCAAAAGATTATAAAAATTTTATTGAGCAAATAAAACAAGAGAATATTAATTTAGATTATAGAAAATATCTTGCATCAAAAGCTTTTCAACATACAGCAGCTTATGACGCAAATATTGCAAGTTTTCTTTCAGATGAAAAATTAATTTATCCAAACGAATTATCTATGACATGGAAAAAAATATCAGAAACGAGATACGGTGAAAATCCTCATCAAAAATCAGCAGTCTACTCAAATATAAATGAGGTACATGGAATAGTTAATTCAAAACTTATTCATGGATTGGATATGTCTTATCTAAATTATTTTGATGCAGACGCTGCATGGGATATTGTGAATCAATTCTCTGAACATTGTGTTGCCATAATAAAACACGCAAACCCATGTGGTTTATCAACTAATAAAAACCAAACCAAAGCTTATAAAAACGCTTTTTCTGGCGACACAATATCAGCTTTTGGTGGAATCGTAGGATTTAATTCAAAAGTTACGTATGAAACAGCTCTGGAAATGAAGGGTATATTATATGATGTAATTGTAGCTCCTGACTACGAAAAACCTGCTCTGGAATTATTAAGACAAAGAAAACGCACAAGAATTTTGCAAGCTTCCAAAACATTAAATAATACTTTACAAATAAGGAATATATCAGGAGGTGTTATTATTCAAGAAAAAGACAATAAGTTTGATAGTTATGATAAATGGCAATGTGTGACAAAAGAAAAGCCTTCTAAAAAAGAAATCCTTGATATGGAGTTTGCTTGGAAAGCTTGTAAATATATTCATTCAAATGCAATTGTCTTTGCTAAGGATCAAATGATCAAAGGAATGGGAGCAGGACAACCAAATAGAGCCATTAGTGTTTATCTTGCAGGAAAAAATTTGATCCACACAGCAAACAAAAATTTTGTTATGGCTAGTGATGCCTTTTTCCCTTTTCCGGATGGCATAGAATTAGCTCACAAATATGGTGCATCCATAATTATTCAGCCTGGGGGCTCTATTAATGATAAAAAAGTTATAGAATGTGCTGATAACCTTGGAATAATTATGATGTTTACAAATAGAAGACACTTTCTACATTAATTTTATACATGAGAAAAAAAAGTATTGACATAGTTATACCTGTCTTAAATGAAGAGAAGGCATTACCAATTTGTATAGAAAAAATATTATTATATATAAATAAAAATAAACAGTATAATTGGTATATTGTTATTGCTGATAATGGCTCAACCGATTCTACCAACTTAGTCGCTAGTTCATACGTTGAACAATATAAGAATATTTCTCTTATTACACTATCTAAAAGAGGAAGAGGCAGGGCTCTTAAAAAAGCTTGGTTATCATCAAATTCGGATGTTAGTATGTATATGGATGTAGATTTATCTACTGATTTGAAGTTTACTAAATTATTGATTGATGAGATAACTAAAAATAATTCTGATATAGCAGTAGGATCAAGATTGCATAGAAAATCAAAAGTATACGATAGAACTTTAATGAGAGAATTCACCTCTAGAGCTTATAATCTCTTAATTCATGTGATTTTTCCTTTTCCAGGTTTTAAGGATGCTCAGTGCGGATTCAAGGCTATTTCTAAGAATATAAGAGAGAATCTATTACATAAAATAAAAGATAATGAATGGTTTTTTGATACAGAATTATTATTGTTATCAAAAAAATATGGGTATAGAATTTCAGAAATACCTGTGATTTGGAAAGATGATCCGGATACTAGGGTCAAAGTAATATCTACTGCCATAAAAGATATTAAAGGCCTTCTAAGAGTGAGACTTAACTTTTAGATAAATCATAGGTAACGTTTTATAACTTAAAATATAATTATGACATCATTAAATCAGCAAGATAAATTTCAATCTCCTTTTGTAACATATAATTCAGTTGTTACGGGTGCAACAGCAGATAATGAATTAACTAGATCAATGACAATATTGAGAAACGAAGGAATAAATCCTCTAGTTGTTATGGAAATTACATCTGAATCGGATGGAGTTTTGTGTGGAGTTACGGAGATTCATACGTGGCTAAGAGACTGGTTATTCTCCTTACCGAAAAATTCTAGAGGCCTTTGGTCAGTTCAAGAAGGTAGTGATATTTACAAAGGAGAAGTTGTAGTAAGAATCGTTGGACCATATGCATCTTTTGGCTTATATGAGACTGCAATATTAGGTTCTTTGTCATCATCTTCTGGTTGGGCTTCAGCAGCAAAAGAATGTGTAAAGGCTGCAAATGATATTCCTATTGTTTGTATGGGGGCTAGAAATGTACACCCCCAAGTTGTTGGAGTAATGGATTATTCAGCAAAGATAGGTGGGTGTGCTGCAACCTCTACTGCTGTTGGGTCAGATTTACACGGTGGTACACCATCTGGAACTATGCCTCATTCAATGATACTGTTATTCGGTGATACCTTGAGAGCAGTATTAGCTTTTGATAAGCATATGGCTGCAGATGTTCCTAGAGTTGCACTTGTTGATACATTCAGAGATGAGGGTCAAGAATCAGTTGAAATAGCTAGATCACTAAAGAGAAAATTAAGAGGAATTAGGCTTGATACTCCTAAAGAGAGAGGTGGTGTAACTCCAAGTATGGTTTTTGAAATTCAGTCAAGATTAAGAAATGAAGGATTTGATAATGTTGATATATATGTCAGCGGTGGATTAAATCCTGAAAGAATAAAGGAGTTTGTTGATAGTGGGGCTCCTGTTATTGGCTTTGGCGTTGGTAATTATATTTCTGCAGCTAGTCCATTGTCTTTTACTGCAGATATAAAAGCTATTCAATCAGATAAGGTAAAATTCGATAATAGTAATATTGATGATATAGACCAGGTAATGGAAAGTTTTATACCTATTTCAAAACGAGGTAGATTACCTGGGATAACAGAAAATAATAAACTAATTAGACTTTTTTAAATTAGTCAAATTTAATTTTATTGCATGAGAATCAATATTTTTTACTTTTGCCCATTCTGCAACTCTCAATCCTATTACCCATATTATCCCTTTTTCATTTTCTAGCACCATAGTTTGCTCTCTATGTCTATTAGGCATGTTTTGTCCTTTGAGGAAATTATATGCGTTGATTTCTTCTTTCATTCCCAAAGGTTTAAATACATCTTTTCTTGTGATAGTTCTTAGTTTAATTGAATCTAAGGATATATTTGTAGAAACATATACTACTAGTTTATTGCTAGGGGGAAAAATACTAGGACATTTTTCTAATTTAGCGCTTAAAGAATATTGTGTGTTGGGTAAACTAATGGAATTAGTTTCTTCTAATTTAGGATAATTAAGTTTTGTATATTTTTTTGTAATTATTTTTTTTATTTTTGAGTTATTTCCATCTCCTGAAAATACGAATGTATCCTTGTCAAAATATAGAATAATTTTTCCTGGTAGGTATATTTTTTTTCCGCTGTTTTCGTATACTAGGCTCGAAATTTTTAAGATATGTTTTTTGTCTAAACTTCCCTTGTGACTATAGTTTATTGCCCAAATTTTCATCATAACTTTTGCAGTAAGTTCTATAGGTAATTTATTAAGAATATCTCTCCTGTAAGTATTTTTTTTATCAGTGATAATTTTTTTATAATATTTATCAATTATCCAGTCTAAAATTTTGATTTCTGAAGTTAAATTTTTTGAGAGCTTAGAAATGTTTTCTATACTTCTTTTTGAGATTTTATTTAGTTCTGGTATAACCCCTAACCTTATCTTATTACGAGTATATATTTTTTTCTGATTTGAAAGATCAATTATAGGTTTTACATTGTTTATTTCACAATATTTCATACATTCATATTTTCTAATATCTAACATAGGTCTTAAGACTTTTAGGAAACGATTTTTTGATAAAATTTTCATCCCTGATATTCCTGCTAAACCTGACCCTCGTATAGAGTTATGAATAACTGTTTCAGCTTGATCATCCATTGTATGTCCTAAAAATACAATATCCGTATGATATTTTTTTGCCATTGATTGAAAAAAATTATATCTAGCATTTCTTCCTGCTAATTCTATTGAAATTTTTTCTTTCTTTGCTAATTTTGGAATATCAATTTTACGAGAGAAAAAATCCACAGAAAGATTTTCGCATATTTTTCTAGATTCTTGTTCAAAAAAATGAGAATTTTTTTCAATTAAATGATTAAGGTGTAAAGCAATTATTTTTTTAGATTTATTTTTAAGAAAAAATTTCAACCCCAGTAGTAATGCAGTTGAGTCTGGCCCCCCAGAAAAACCTACTAAAACATTTCTATCAATCTCATAAATATATTTTTCAAGATTTTTTGAAAATATATTTAAAAAATTTGAATTAGCATTCATATTTAGTTGATTTTTGGGGAGTTAATAGTTGCTTCTGAAATCTTGGTAATTCTAATGCTAGTAATTTTTGAGTCATCCATTTCATTGATTTCCATTCTTAGGTTATTAAAATTGATTTTTGCACCAATTTTTGGGATTATTTGAGCATTTTCAAGAAAAAATCCAGCTAATGTTTCATAGTCGCCTTCAGGTATTTCTGTATCTAAATCATCATTAATATCATCTATATTTATGCTTCCATCAACAACAAATGTATTTTCGTTTATTGAGATATAATCTTTTTCTATTTTTTCACCTTCTTCGCTAGATTTTCCAACAATTTTTTCTACTAATCTACTTTGGGTAATTAAACCAGAAATACCACCAAATTCATCTACAACTAATGCTATTTTATGACCAAACTTTTGCATCTCTTCGAATAGATTATCTAACTGTTTAGTTTCAGGTATAAAAAAAGGTTTTCTCATTAATTTTGTTACAATTTGTTCAGCTGGAGAAGAAGTGCTGGGCATTTTCCCTATGATATCTTTAACGGATAATATTCCTACAACGTTATCTTGATCATCTTCAAACACTGGAAATCTTGTATGAGGGTTACTGTTGTAAATTTTCATAAATTCCCTAAAATTTGTATTTGTTTTTATCCATATTATTTCTGTTCTAGGAGTCATTAAATCCCTTACTTCCATTTCACTAAACTTGAATATATTGTCTAGCATTTCACCTTTAGATTCTTCAACTGTACCCTCTGCCTCTCCTAGGTCAATCAGAGTTCTAAGTTCAGATTCGGTGACTATGGGTTTTGTCAGAGTATCTTTACCACCAAGTATAATAATTATAATTTTTGGAAAAAGAGTAAATATAAAAACTAAAGGCCATGTCAATTTTATTAGTATATTTACAATCCTAGCATTTCTAAGTGCTATTGATTCAGATGATAATACTGCTAATGTTTTAGGTGTTAACTCTCCTATTATAACGATAAGAATCGTGCTTATAACAGTTGCTACTATAGTCGAGGTTACAGACGGATTTCCTCCACCAATTGTTGATATTGCAAGAGTTGTGCCAACAGATGCTACTACCACGTTAAACATATTTCCAAGTAATAAAATTGTCCCAAAAAACTGCTCATAGTTATTTAGAATTTTTATTACAGATTTAGCTCTAGAGTCCCCTTCTTCAAGAAGATTTTCTATTTTATATCTATTTGAGTCTAAAATTGCTGCTTCGGTAGCACTTATAAAAGCGCTACCGATAAGCCCAGTCAAAATAATTATTATTGATATGGTCAATTATTCACCAAGAATTAATATTACATAAATTATGATTATTTTATTCTACAATTAATTTCATTACTTTATCTATATTTTTTCAACTTCCTCAGAATTTCGAATTGCATCTTCAATTTCATTTCGGATTTTCATATTATCTCTAAGAAAAATTCTGGCTGATTCTCTCCCTTGCCCTAACCTTGTATCTCTATACGAGTAAAAAGCACCACTTTTCCTTATAATATCTTTTTCTGTTCCTATATCTATGATACTCCCCTCCTTACTTATTCCTGAATCGTAAAGAATTTCCATTTCTGCTTTTTTAAATGGTGCTGCAACTTTATTTTTTACTACTCTTGCTCGCACTCTGTTACCGATTATTTCAGTACCTACTTTTATGGCTTCAGTTTTTCTTAGATCAATCCTTACAGAACTATAAAATTTTAATGCTCTACCACCAGGTGTTGTTTCAGGATTTCCAAAGATTACTCCTACTTTTTCTCTGAGCTGATTAATAAATATACATACAGTATCAGTTTTATGTATTATTGAGGTTAATTTTCTCAGTGCTTTTGACATTAATCTAGCTTGTAATCCAACTTGCATATCTGACATATTTCCTTCAATTTCAGCTGTTGGTACAAGAGCTGCTACACTATCTACAACGATAATATCGAGAGCGCCACTCCTAATAAGATATTCTGTTATTTCTAAAGCTTGTTCTGCGGAGTCTGGCTGTGATATCAGTAATTTATCAGTATCTACTCCAATTTTTTTTGCGTAATTAGGATCCATTGCATGTTCTATATCTATAAACGCTGCTTGTCCTCCCATTCGCTGTGCTTCTGCCACAACCGACATGGCTAACGTTGACTTACCGGCAGATTCTGCTCCGAATATTTCTATTATTCTTCCTCTTGGCAGTCCTCCTATGCCTAATGCAGTATCTAGAGTCAGTGACCCAGTAGGTATTGATTGTATTTGCTCAGAATTACCTTGATCACCTAAACGCATTACAGCACCTTTTCCGAATGATTTTTCGATTTGAGCAAGCGCTATTTCTAATGTGTTATCTTTTTCTTTTTCGTTCATTGGTTTTATAATATCTATTTTTTTTGTGGCCATTTGACTTCCTTTTGTAAATAAAATTCTTATTTTTATATATTAGCACATTTGTTCTAATATTACAAAATTTATATGTCAAATAGGTTTATATCAATTTATTTTTATCTTGTTCCCAATACCACGTCTAATGTAATATTTTTTGAATCTCTTATGATCCCAAGTTTTATTTTTTCTTCTGGATAAGTGTATAAAGCTAAGTATCCAACTAAATCATCCATAGATTTGATTTTTTCTCCATTTACCGATGTTATAATATCCCCGTCCCAGCTTTCATTGTTATAATTACCTGTGTCATATAGTAATCCTGCTTCATCGCTAGGTCCGCCAACAGCTACATCTGTAACGTATGCCCCAGTAACAGCTCGATCTACTCCTGTTCCTTGTCTAATATCCATATCTAGGTCTGTTCCAGAAATTCCTAGCAATGGATACTCATGCTTTCCGTTATTTACAATTGCTACTACAACTTTTTCGATCAAATCACTTGGTACAGCAAACCCGACACCTGAAAAAGAACCTGATTCACTGATTATTTGTGTGTTCATTCCAATTACTTCACCAGAACTATTTAATAATGGTCCGCCTGAATTTCCAGGGTTAATTGCTGCGTCTGTTTGTAATACAGCTGGAATACTATATGATGAAAATCCACTTAATTTCGTTCTGCCGACTCCACTTATTATTCCTTTGGTGATTGTAAATTGTTCACCAAATGGACTTCCTAATGCTATTGCAGCTTCACCGGGTGTTACTAGATAAGATTTACCAAAATTTAGAGGTTCTATTGTGTGTTCTAGGTCCTCAATTTTTAATACAGCTATGTCAGAGGGAGGGTCTGAACCTAGTATAGTTGCTTCATACTCCATTCCGTTAAAAAATTTTATAATGATTTTTTCCGCATTATTTATAACATGAAAATTTGTGATGATTAGGCCTGAATCATCCCAAACAAATCCTGATCCACTCCCAGTTCTCATTTGGCTATCTGTTTTTATGTATACAACAGAGTCAATTGTATCTTGAAAAACTCCCGAATAACTTTCACTCGATACTCCATAATCATCATCATCAGGATAAACGGGGGTAAATTTATCCTGAGGAATTGATAAAACTTCTTCTTGTATAGTTTCTTTTGATTCTAGGTCTTTTTCATCAGATGAGCAGGATGCTAATAGAACTAAACTTCCTAGCAACAATGCAATTAATATTGAATATTTATTATTTCTCATATTTTAATTATAAAATAAAATATGAGTTAAAATGTTAAGAAATTTATAAATTTTTCCAACCGGACGAGATTGGTAAACGCCTATCTTTGCCTAGAGCTAAATTTGAGATTTTAACTCCCGGAGGGCTTTGTCGTCTTTTATATTCATTTCTGTCAATTAAGTTTATATTTTCCATAATTAATTTTTTATTTTGAAACCCAAATTTTTTCTTAAATTCTTTAGCAATTTTATCTGGAGAAAATTTTTTTTCTACATAAAGTTTAATTATTAGATCAAGTTGATCGTAAGGAGGTAAACTATCGGAGTCTAACTGATTGGGCCTAAGTTCAGCAGTAGGTGGTTTAATTATTATATTCTTGGGTATTATCTCTGATAAATTAGTCCTATTAATGTATTCACATATTTCATATACCATAGTTTTAGAAACATCCTTAATACAACTAAAAGCTCCGGCCATATCTCCATATAATGTTCCGTATCCAGTAGCCATCTCAGATTTATTTCCGGTTGAAAGTAGTAAAAAGTTAAATTTATTTGCGATGGCCATCATTATATTGCCCCTGATTCTAGATTGTATATTTTCTTCTGCCAAACCAGGTTCTGATTTATTAAATAATTTTTCAAGAGATGCTTCAAAAGAACTATGAATATTATTAATTGGAATCTTGATTAGTTCCATTCCTAAATTTTCACATAAAATTTTTGCATCATTGTAACTGTTATCTGATGAGTATTTTGAAGGAAGAGAAACACCCATTACATTTTTTGGACCTATGGCATTAACTGCAATAGCTGTAACTAAGGCTGAATCAATTCCTCCAGATACTGCAACTAAAACACGAGAAAAATTATTTTTTTTGATATAGTCTTTTGTACCAAGAACCAAAGCTCTATATATACTATCTATTTGGGAATAATTAGGCGCAATAGTGAGGGTAGGTTGATTGTGGTTTATATGATTATTTAGTTTTATCTTTTTTATTGGTAAATTTTCTTTTTCTTTTTTTTGTTTATTTGATTCATTTTTGGTATCAAAAGTTACGATCATTAGATTCTCATCAAATCTTTTACTAGATGAGATAATCTCACCCATATTATTAGTTAATAAACTACCACCATCAAATACTAACTCATCTTGACCACCTACCTGATTGGTATATAAGACATAGACATTATTTTCTTTAGAAATTTTTTTGATTAAGTTTACTCTTTTTCTGTACTTATCATACTCAAAAGGAGATGAATTAATATTTATTATTATTTGAGCACCTTGTCTCGCTTGAATTGATACGGGGCTTTCTTTTTCCCAAATATCTTCACAAATACTTATACCAATTTTTGTATTATTTATTTCTAGTATGGGTATTTCTTCTCCTGGATAAAAATATCTTTTTTCATCAAAAACTCCGTAATTTGGTAAATGAATTTTGTTATAAATATACTTGATTTTTTTATTTTCTATAATGGCAGCTGAATTATAAAGTCTGTTTTTTATTTTGTTCACAAAACCAATAACAACAGTGGTGTTTTTTACTGATTTTGATATTTCTTTTAGTTTTTTAATATTTGAATTAACAAAATGGTCATAATGAACTAAATCCTCAGGCGGATATCCAGTAATTGTTAATTCTGGAAAAGCTAATATGTCAACTTTTTTTTTCTCAGCTTTTTTTATAAAATTTATAATTTTTTTTGTGTTGGAATCGATATCACCTACAGTAGTATTAATTTGTGCGGATGCTAAGGTTATTTTTGACATAAAATTATGAATAACTAACAGAAGGTCGCACGTACTTGCCAACAGATGGCAATTCTGATTTTCCCATAAGAAATAAATCTATGCTTCTAGCGCATCTTCTACCGCTAGCAATTGCATGAACAACCAATGATTGACCTCTCTGCATATCTCCGCATGAAAATATTTTGTTTTTACTTGTCATCATTTTACTGTTAGTTGAAACGTTTCCTCTTGAGTCATAATCAATATTTAATGAATCTAATAAACCTTCATGCTGAGGATGCAAAAATCCCATAGCTAAAAATACTCTCTCAGCTTTTATATTAAAGTTTGTATTAGGTACTTCATGCATTGACATTTGACCTGAGTCTTTGTTTCTTTTCCATTCGACACGAATGCATTCTATAGATATAAGATTGTTATTTTCATCACCTATGAATTTTTTTGTCAAAACATTGTAATCTCGCTCTCCACCTTCTTCGTGTGCACTTGATGTTCTAAATATCGTTGGCCAATTTGGCCATGGATTATTTTCGTTTCTTTCTAATGGTGGCCTAGGCATAATTTCCATCTGTATGATGTTTTTAGCACCCTGTCGGTGAGAAGTGCCTAAGCAATCAGCACCAGTATCACCACCGCCTATAATAACAACATTTTTGTCTTTTACATCAATATTTTCTGAGCCAATATAGGTTTCGCCTTTTAATTTTTTATTTTGCTGAGATAGAAAATCCATAGCAAAATGTATACCATTCAAATTTCTACCTTCTATGGGTAGGTCACGTGGAATCGTTGATCCTCCAGAAAGGCAAATAGCATCATAGTTTTTAATTAGTTCATCTGAAGTAATATCAGTACCTACATTTGTATTAACTTTAAATTCAACACCTTCTTGTTTCATTTGAGTTATTCTTCTGTCCACGATATGTTTTTCAAGCTTAAACTCAGGTATCCCAATAGATAATAATCCACCAATATATTCATTTCTTTCGAAAACAGTTACTGAGTGTCCCGCTCTACAAAGTTGTTGAGCTGCTGCTAAGCCGGCTGGCCCGGAACCAACAATTGCAATCTTTTTATTGGTTTTATTTTTATTTATTACTGGCTTTATCCACCCAGAATCCCATGCCATCTCAGCAATATTTTTTTCAATCATTTCAATTGTAACAGGATCTGAATTTATGGATAAAGTACATGAAGCTTCACATGGTGCCGGGCATATTCTTCCCGTAAACTCAGGAAAGTTATTGGTGGCATGTAGTGTATGAATAGCACTTTCCCAATCTTGATTATATACATGATTATTAAATTCTGGAATTAGGTTGCCTAAAGGACAACCATTATTACAAAAAGGGACACCACAATCCATACATCTACTAGCCTGAGTTTGATATTTTTTTTCGTCCCATTCTGTATAAACTTCTTTCCAATCAGAAATTCTTTTTTCGGGATTTCTTCTGCTTGGAGTTTGTCTATTGTGATTAATAAATCCTTGTATTTTACTCACTTAAACTAAATTCCTCTCGATTATCTCTACTGATAATTTTTCCAAATTCTCTTGGTAATACTTTTAAGAATTTTGATTCATATGTATTCCAATTATTTAATATTTTTTCAGACAATTTACTTTCTGTGTAATTTTTATGTTTTGTAATCAATTTCTTAAGAACCTTAACATCCTTTTCATTTCCTTGAACTTTAAAAACATCTGAAAAAGTAGTGTCAAAGTTTTCTTCGAAAACATTTTCTTCATCTAGAACATATGCTATTCCACCGCTCATACCTGCTCCGAAGTTTCTTCCTGTTTTACCTAATACTACAACGCATCCACCAGTCATATATTCACATCCATGGTCTCCTATTCCTTCTACAACTGCTACAGCAGATGAATTTCTGACCGCAAATCTTTCTCCAGCGAGTCCAGAAATGTATAATTCACCTCCTGTTGCGCCATACAAAGCAACATTCCCAATTATAATATTTTTATCAGATGAAAAAGTGGATTTTTTATTTGGCCTAATGATTATTCTTCCACCAGATAAACCTTTACCAACATAATCATTTGCGTCCCCTTCTAACTTAAAGTTTATACCCTTAACTAAGAATGATCCAAAACTTTGACCAGCTGAACCAGTAAAATTAATGTTTAAGGTATTTTCACTTAATGTTTTATCTCCTAGTAGTTGTGTTATTTTGCCACTCAATGTAGCTCCTACTGTTCTATTCAGATTACTTATCTCAAATGAGTGGTTTATAGTTGAATTATCTTTGATTGCGGGCAAACATATTTCAATTAATTGATTATCTAGAGCTTCATTAAGGCTGTGATCTTGTGTTATACAACAAAATGCATGGTCATTAGGGAGTACGTCAGGTTTGTGGAGTATTGGCGAAAGATCAAGCTTTTTTGCTTTCCAATGAGTTATGTCATCTTTGATTTTTAATTTATCTACTCTCCCAACCATTTCATTTACAGTTTTGAATCCCATTTTTGACATGTGAACTCTTAATTCTTTAGCAAGAAACATAAAATAGTTAATCACTGCATCAGGTGTGCCTGTAAATTTTTTTCTTAATTCAGGATCTTGAGTTGCAACACCTACTGAGCATGTATTAAGATGGCATTTTCTCAGCATTATACAACCCATAGAAATTAATGCTCCTGTAGCTATCCCCCATTCTTCGGCACCTAATAATGCTCCAATAAGAACATCTTTTGAAGTTTTCATTTGTCCATCTGTTTGTACTACAATTCTATCCCTTAATCCATTTGCAACTAATACTTGTTGAGTTTCAGCTAAGCCCAGCTCCCACGGAACTCCAGCATGACGTATTGAACTTAATGGTGAAGCTCCTGTTCCTCCCGAATCGCCTGAGATAAGAACCACGTCCCCTTTACCTTTTGCAACACCTGCAGCTATTACTCCGACTCCTGCTACAGATACAAGTTTAACGTGAACCCTAGATTCAGGGTTAACATTTTTGAGATCATGTATTAATTGAGCTAAATCTTCAATAGAGTAAATATCATGATGCGGAGGCGGTGAAATCAATTCAACACCAGGGGTCGTTTTTCTAATATAACCAATATATTCAGAAATCTTTTTCCCTGGTAACTCTCCACCTTCACCAGGTTTAGCACCCTGAGCCATTTTGATTTGAAGATCTTTTGCATTTACTAAGTAATTAGTTGTAACACCAAATCTTCCAGATGCTACTTGTTTTACCGCGCTAGATCGTGAGTCGCCATTTGGATCAGGTTCAAATCTTTTTGGGTCTTCACCACCTTCACCTGTATTAGATCTTGCATTAATACGATTTGTTGCAATAGCCATAGTTTCGTGGGCTTCTTTACTGATGGAGCCGAGAGATATTGCTCCTGTTGCAAATCTTTCAACTATTTTTTCAGCGGGTTCAACTTGATCAATAGATATTTCATCTCCGTATATGGGTTCTATCATATTTCTAAGTGTAATGTGTTCTTCCATTTCATTATCAGATGATTCCTCAAACATCCTGAAGGTGCTAATATCATTTCTTTTTACCGCATCCTGTAACAAAGAGATGGTATCCGGATTCCACATGTGTCTTTCGCCAGTAGAACGCCATAGATACAGCCCACCAAGGTCCATTTTTAGGTTTGAAGGAATATTATCTGGTGCGTATGCTCTGAAATGATTTGCAAGTAGGTCTTGTTTAATTTCAGTTAGTCCAATACCACCAATTCTAGATGTTGTCCAGGTAAAGTATTTATTTATAAAGGACTGAGATAATCCTAAAGCTTCAAATATTTGAGCTCCCATGTACCCTTGTAATGTAGATATTCCCATTTTAGCCATTGTTTTGACTACACCTTCTTCAACTGCTTCTCGTAGGTTGGTCTCAGCGATGTTTTTTTCTGGGAGGTCTTCATCAGTAAGTGGATTTAATCGTAATCCTTCGATACTTTCGAATGCTAAATATGGATTTATTGCAGAGGCTCCATACCCAAACAGTGTCGCAAAATGGTGTACCTCCCTTGGTTCCCCTGATTCGACAATAATATCAGCCTGAGACCTTATTCTCTTTTTTATGAGGTGATGGTGTACAGCTCCAACTGCTAGTAAGGAAGGAATATAACTATGATTTTTATCAACTCCTCGGTCAGATAGAACAAGAATTGTGTATCCTTCAGAGATAGCTTTATCAGCTTCTTGGCATATTTGTTCTATTCTTTTTTCTAAACTATCCTTGTCATTGATATTAAACAAAGTTGAAATTGTTTTTGCTTTAACTGCTGGGTACTTAGTATTTTCCTGAATTTTTTTTAGTTCTCTATTAAGTAAAACAGGATGATCAATTCTTAAGGTTTTACAATGTTCAGGTGTTGTCTCAAAAATATTTGGTCTCCTACCAACAGGAACAGCCCTCTGTGTAAATAATTTTTCTCTAATCGCATCTAATGGAGGGTTAGATACTTGCGCAAAAGCTTGTTTAAAGTATGCAAAAAGATTTTGTGGTTTATCAGACAGTACTGCTAATGGTGCATCATTACCCATAGAACCTTGTGGCTGATGTGCAGTTATAGACATAGGTTTTATTATCAGGTCTAAATCCTCTTTTGTATAACCAAAAGCCACCTGACGGTTAATCAGGGTTTCTAGGTCAAAGTCATTTATTTCACCAACGTCTGATAACTGTGGAATCGTAACTCTATTTGAATCTAACCATTCACCATAGGGATTAGCAGAAGATAGATTATGCATCAATTCTTCTGGCTCAATTATTCTCTTTTCTTTAAAATCTAGTAAAAACATTTTTCCTGGCTCTAATCTAGATTTGTAGATAATATCTTCCTCATTAACATCAAGAACTCCGGTTTCAGATCCCATAACTAGCAAATCATCTTTTGTTACGAAATATCTAAAAGGCCTTAGTCCATTTCTATCTAAAACCGCTCCTACAGCTGTTCCATCAGTAAAAATTACCATTGCGGGGCCATCCCATGGCTCCATAAGATTACTGTGATATTCATAAAAGTCTCTAGTTGCCTGCGTTATTGAATTATTATCAAACCATGCTGTAGGTATCATCATTGCAGCTGTATGCTCAATTGACCGACCTGACATTCTCAACAATTCAAAAACGTTATCTAGGGAAGCCGTATCAGACGGTGAATCACTGTCACAAACAGGTATGAGGTTATTTATATCTTCGCCAAAAAAATTAGATTTTAGAGTTTTTTCTCGGGACTGCATCCAATTTCTATTCCCACGAACAGTATTTATTTCCCCATTATGAGCTAGCATTC
>MDTE01137433.1_pt1 | contig 33808 bp, 30 predicted proteins | sample 811231 | NCBI WGS metagenome assembly MDTE01 (sample SAMN05326651, study PRJNA326480) | marine metagenome | isolation source: seawater | place: Indian Ocean: Red Sea | collected 2010
AAAATAATCGGAGCATCTTGTTCTTCTTCAACGGAAATTGGTCTTGTCCCACCACGTTGTACTACCCTGTGAACGGTACGACTACTGATCCCAAATTTTTTAGCGATATTCACTACCGAAACGTTCTGCTGTCGAAGGCGAAAAATCTCTTGGTCTCGACTCCTACGCTTCTCCCTTTGAAGAAAACCTGGATCATCATATCTGCACTTTGCTAATGGACAACCTAAACAACTAGAAAAAACATCACAGCCGTCGTCCTTGTAGCGAGTGTTTTCAGGCAAAGTGTCGGATCTAACTGGTGAAAGATAATGTGAAGCCTTGGCTTCAATTAAGTTGTCAATCATGAAATAAAACCCTTTTTAATTTAAAAGCCGTTAGACCGCCGCTTTAGTGAGCCGGCTAGCCTCTATATGAAAATGGAAACCACCCCTCCGTCCTCCGATATTTCTAATCCGTTCTCGCTTAAAAATCGAATTAGAGTATTGAAAGCTAGAATCATTAGGAGTCCCGAACATAACGACCGTCATTCCTGTCAATGCAACACGAGGGCTAACATATTTGTCGTACCAATGTGAGCCAATACGATCAGCAGCAACGACCTCGATGAATGTGTCCGGTGATGGACTGTGATCTGATACGGGCATATCTACACTTACGAAAATATGGCATGCCATGCCAACTCGTATAGACCGGGGACCATCTGCACGCCACATATCACTAAATCCAGCATCCTCAAGACCGCTCACCAAAGAAAGCATTTTTGGATAGGTCTCAGCTTTGAATGAAGGCGAGACAGTCGCAGAAATTGAACTTCGCCTACGGTTCATATAAAGCAAAAGTATCTGAAGTTTCGTCGACAAATTTTCTGCAATTTTTCCATCAGGAACATCCACTGTGATTACTTGGGACGCATGATCAGCAGGCAAAACGGCCATAGCCATAAATATTTTTCGCCACAAATCACTAATTTCACCATATTCGACAGCGCGAGACGTATCTGAAATATATGATTTGGATTCGCTAAACGAATTTTCTGATGACAGATATTGGTTGCTGGGAATCGAAATAGCACTTGACTGGATACTAGACGGAATAGATACGTCAACTAGGGAATTCATTTTTCCTTCTTAAAGAGATTGTTTTAGTTTGAATTTTAGCACTAGTGTTCTATTATCGAACAAACGTTCTGTTTTAGTCAAGCAATTTGGCGCCACCGAAAAATGAATTGTTGATTATTGACCTCAAGGGCTTTGGGTTCTAGGTTGTGTTGCGAATAAATTATTGTTTTACAGTCTGATATGTAAAACGGCCAATTAACAGGATCGCTTACCAAATGAATGCTGAAATAGTCTCAATCGGCTCGGAACTACTACTAGGTCAAATCGTCGACACTAACGCTTCTTGGATTGCCCAAAGACTTGCCCATAGGGGAGTCAACCTGTTTTATAAAACTACAGTTGGAGACAATCTGGATCGAATGGTGGAGACTCTAGACCGAGCACTCGATCGATCAGACGTCGTCATAACTGGAGGAGGTATAGGTCCCACCCAAGACGACCTTACAAGAGCAGCGATAGCACAAGTAACCCGCAGAGAAGTTGTCACCGACGCAGAATCGCTTAAAGACCTACGCGAAAGATTCCAAAAACGTGGGCGACTTCTAACTAAAAACAATGAGCGCCAAGCCCAAATACCAAGTGGCGCAATAGTCGTGAAGAATCCAAACGGAACGGCCCCTGCGTTTATCGTTGAAACAGAACGTGGCATTACCATTAGCCTTCCTGGTGTACCGTTTGAAATGAAGTGGCTGTTAGAAAACGAGGTCATCCCTTACCTGCAGTCAAAGTTTAAACTAACCCAAATGATCCACTACCGCGTTTTGAAAGTTGCTGATCTGGGTGAAAGCGCTGTTGACGACCGAATCGGCCACATAATCTCTGAATCGGCAAACCCAACAGTTGGCGTTCTAGCTCATCCCGGCCAAGTAGATGTCCGAATAGCCGCCCGTGCAGATAATATCGAAGAAGCCAATATGTTGATTGACAGCATCGATAAACAGATTCGCTCCCTGCTACAAGAGAACATTTTCGCAGTAGATGACGAAACAATAGAATCGGTTGTAGGTGATCTAATGAAAGAATCTAATGCAACCGTCGCAACGTGTGAAGACTTAAGTGGAGGTTCAGTCGCATCTGCAGTCGAAAAAGCAGCTGGTTCCGCTTTATTGCAAAGTCACATCATAAACTCCACGCAAGCGCTAAAAAAAATCTTACTTGACGGCGGTCAAATACCTGATATTAAAGACGATAGTGAGCGTGCAACCGCTCTAGCACGAGCAATGAAAACATCTTCAGGATCCACTCACAGTGTAATTGTTCACGGTGTAGAAGAAGGCAAACAGCGTAGTGAAAATCTCGGTCAAGGTGACACATATATTGTTATTTCGGGACCGCATGGCGAACGCACGCGCCATGTCAATTATGCAGGACGCGGAAAGCCCGATCGCCAGAGAGCAGCAATGGAAGCTTTAAGTCTTTTGCGCAGAGACCTGCTCAACACGCCCCACTAAACTACCTTGCCAAACGCATTAGCATCGACAATACCCGGTTGAAAAATGCACTAAATCGTTGAATCAAAATAGCTAGTTGGGATATTCAGAAAAAATACGTAAAACAACTATGGGAGTAGTCCCGGCAAGCAATAAAGCAATGATAAACCTCATAGTCGCATCACTTATACGACCTGTCTGACGAGCACCTATAAAACTACCAATCATCCCCGAAATACCCATCACAGTAAGCACCGCAACATCTAAATTCAAATTCACTGCATGTCCGAGAAATCCGGACACTCCTGCAAAAACGCCGATTGCGTTATTAGTACCTGCAGCGTAACGAGAATCCATCTTCATAACGTTAACTAAAATCGGAACTCTCAACACCGCCAGAACTAGACCAACAGCTCCGCCTATAACGCCAATTACCAAAACTATTGCTGCATATGCTGATTGGTTGTGTAGGTTTAATTTGATTCCATGTTTTAGATCTGCAGTTCTTAAATTGTTAAGATTTTGGCCAGTTACAAGACCTGACGAAAGTTTTATAGCACTCCACCACTGATGAAACGAAATCAAAGAGGAGATGATTGTAAGCGTCGCAATTAATGTCAGAAGAGTCCACGCTTTTACGGTATCTGCTAACAACCCACCCAGCAAAGAACCAAGAATTGCAGGGATACCGATTAAAAGTACTACTCGATTTACAACTCGCCCGTCTCGCCAATGAGGAACAGCTGCAGCGGAGCCTGAAAGTATAGTCACGCCAAGATTTGTACCAGCAGCTACCACAGGATTAAACCCTAATGCCAACATCACTGGCAAACGAACAGCTCCGAGCGCCACTCCAACCATGCCGGCGAATATTCCCATAACGAAAGTAAAAAGGCTAAGAAATATTAATTCTCCCAACGAAGCATTTAGTGGAAAAAGGTCAATCATAAAGTTAAATGGCCATCATTTCTCTATCTAGGCAGATACATACACATTTGCAAATGAATATTCCGAACAGTCTATAGCTCAGTTACAAGTACATATCCAGAATAACTCATAGGAAAACATGAACTAATCATATTCAAATTGGAAATGTTAAAGGAGCCTGAAATAAAGACTCCCTGCTAGACTAGCATTCACTTAAATCACTATCGTCAAAAAACTTCAAATCGCATTGGCGTTTGGTGGATTGAAGGGAAAAGACAAGGATGAAAAGTAGAGCCGCTATTCACGTCGGACACCAACAAAAACTGGTTATCGATGAAGTAAATATTCCAGACCCCAGACCTGACCAAATTGTAATTAAGCTCTACTCAAGCGGGGTATGTCACTCGCAACTGCACCAGATGCACAACCCTGAAACTCCAACACCAGCTCTATTGGGACATGAGGGATTTGGCGTGGTTACTCAGGTGGGTTCGGAGATCAGGCATCTTAAAGAAGGTGATGCTGCTATTGTCACATGGGTTCCTAGAAATCCTATTCAGGGGCGTTGGAGAGCACCGTCAGCAGGTGTTACATGGAATGAGCAGCCGCTCGATGCGTCAACATACACTTGGGGAGAAGATGTGATTGTATGGGGTGGGTACGCCGTCAAAGTCCATGACGATTCACCAAAAGATTTGTCTTCTATCGTCGGTTGTGCTGTTCTTACAGGAGCAGGAGCAGTTACGCATACTGCTAAGGTCCGACCAGAACAATCCGTTGCGGTGTTTGGAGTTGGAGGTGTTGGCTTATCGGCGATCCAAATGGCTTCCGTCCTCAACGCTTACCCGATAATTGCGGTCGACATTAATGACGAAAAACTCAAATTCGCCAGTAATTTTGGTGCCACACACCTAGTCAACTCGTCAAAAGTAGATCCCGTAGACACTATCATTGAAATGACTGGCGGAGGTGTAGATTACGCCTTTGACGCAATCGGGCTACGAATCACTAACGAGCAGATACTACCTGTGACCCGAAGTGGTGGCTCTGGCGCCGATAACATTGGTGGAATGGCAGTTCTCATAGGAATGCCTGGACCCGAAATGACGGTTTGGCCGGGACATTTTATGTTCCATCAACGTCAATACCGCGGATCATTGGGTGCCACCTACCCTGACAAAGATTTCAACATGTTCTTACGCCTGTACCAAGAAGGGAAATTCCCACTCGACCAACTTGTAACCAAAAGATATAAGTTGGAAGAAATTAATGAGGCCTGCGAAGACTTGCAAAGCGGCAAGATACTCGGACGCGCAATACTTGAGTACTAAAAAATCATCCCAAAAAATTGAAATATAGAAAATTAGGGGATACCGGAGTAGATGTTTCCTTGCTCAGTTATGGGACGGGCGGGCCTTCTAAGTTCGGACAGATTGCAGGTCTAGATAATAGCGATAGGGCCAAGTTGATAGGCAAAGCTATAGAACTAGGCGTAAACATGTTTGATACCGCCGAAGGGTACGGGGAATCAGAAGAATTACTGGGTGGCGCACTCAAAGGTCACACAAGAGATTCTTACTTAATCTCCACCAAGTGGACTTATAAATCCGATGACGGGGTTGTAACAGACGACAGAGAAATCACCAGATCCCTCGAACAGAGCCTACAAAGACTAAATACCGACTACGTCGATATTTTCCAGATACACGGAATGCTGCCTAACCACTATGACGACCTCGCTGAAGATTACATAGATGTCATGCAACGGTTACAACAGGAAGGTAAAACCAGGTTTCTTGGTATTACACAAATGCTCACGATGGACCCTAAAAATGAAGCAATGTCCATGGGCATGAAAAATCATCCTGCAATCTGGGATTCCGTGATGTTTAAATACGGCATTATGAACCAATGGGCGTCCAAATACTCGTTTGCACTAGCAGCGTCCTCGAAAACTGGCATTTTAAACATGGCGCCTGTACGACTAAGTCTAACTAAACCAGAAAAACTAAAACAGAGAATGAATGAATGGGGAGACAATGCAGGTGAGCACGCTCTCGACTGGCTGTCATACGGAGAACCCTCTGAACTAATACGAAAAGGCTATCAATTCGCCGCAGAACCACCTGAAATTACGACTGTGATAACAGGCACTGCAAATATCAAACATCTCGAAGACAACGTATCAGCTATAAATAGCAAACTGTCAGCGGATGAACTACGAATACTGAAGTCACTATATAAAGACTCTGCGTCTCCTGATTAATTTACAGAAAAACACGATCGTAAATCAGAGCAAAAACATCAATAAATAAATTCGACTATATGCTCATTTCCGCATCGATTTCATCTTGAAATGACGATTTTCGCCCCTCCGCAACATCCTGGACATGCACAGGAGAACCACTAATCCCAGATTCCATCATCGCATAGGCTAAAGCGAGGGCATCCATACCCTCTTTAGGCCCCACCTCAGGCGCACCACCTGTTTCAGCTGCTGCAACCATATCAAGGTACTCATAAGCCAGAATTTTTGAGTCTATATCTCTAAAATCCATGTCATAAGAACTGATCCGACGAGCTCCATTCCATAATGTTGAGAGCGTATCTTCTAGTTCAAAGTCTGGAACTAGCTCTAACAATGCATCATCCGTGATTTCAGTTCCATCCGCAGTTACTATACGTGGAGAGTCACCAGAGCGACTCCTCGGACGATAAAGCGTTCCTTTGCTACCTGAAATAGTGGATACCCCCAACGACTGCCCATGTGAGGTATCTGTCATTATTAATTGCCCAATAGCCCCAGAATTAAACCTAATCACTGCGAATGCGGTATCGGCAGCAGTTTGTTCAACAACATCTCCTATTTGGTGACCATCTTCACGACGGTGGTTATACATATCAGCCAGACCTGGAGCTACTTCATCCATTGGCCTAAGTGTGCGTTGATTTTCATTGATAGCTATCTCAGCGAAAACTGTATCAACTCCACCTAGTAAATAGATCAGCATATCGGCGTTGTGAACTCCTGCATCAAGAGGAGCTCCACCAGCCTGTTCTTTCTTGGCACGCCAAACGGTACTATGCATCACAGAGCCATTAGAACTACCCACGCCAATATCAAGGGCAAAGTAAGGAGTTCCGATCGCCCCAGATTGTATTAGCATCCTAGTCAACCGATTCATCGGATCACGACGATAATTCTCAGCTACCGCTAATACTTTGCCCATCGTTTCTGATACATCACGCATCTGACGACAAGCCTTGAGGGTTAAAGCCATAGGTTTTTCGGTAATCACATGAAGGCCCTGTTCCATGGCTCGAATTGCGAATGTATGATGCATAGGAGTACTAGTCACAATAGCCACTCCATCTAAAGTCGCCGAACCCAGCATCTGATCGAAATCAGTGTAAATATCAGGCTTAGATCCGGTACTTGTTGCTATTTCATCAGCGACCTTTGAGGCGACGTCTCGATGAACATCGCAAACTGCAGTCATTTCTACTGTGTCAAAGTACTTCCGAAGCTCGATATAACCATGGGCATGACGACGTCCCATGCCACCACAACCTACGAGCGCAATTTTGAATGTCATGACTCAGAAAACTCTTTACTAAATATCTAAATTTGAACAATCTATTCAGGCAACATATCTATCAATGGCTGTATATGCTTGGTGTCACCATTAAACTGAATGCCAAGGTCATGAACGATCTCTACGATCTTGTCATTGAACGGTGTTGGAACACCTACTCGTCTACCAATTTCGCCAACATAACCATTAAGAAAATCTATTTCAGTGCGGCGACCTTTTCGAACGTCCTGACCAAACGAAGGGACACCACCTGGTCCAGCTTTTCGTGCTGCTGCAAGAAGCGCTGCATCCACTTCTTCAACATTCCTACCCTCAGCAGCGTCTATCACTGATTCTGGTGAAAGTCCGAGCACTGAATGAAGGTTTTGCATATTCGCCTTAGCCACCCGGGCCACCTCGGCACCAAGCTGTATTCCAATACGACGTGTGTAATCATCAGTACGAACCTCTGCTGTACCTAAACCGCTTATTCCTGAAAGTGCATTGTTCATACAATTGACCATTAACTTTGACCACCTCTCACCCCAAAGATCGCTTGAAAATTCAGTCGTTTCAACAACATTCATGATTTCCACGAGCTCGCGTGCACGAAGAGTATCGGAGCCATCGTATTCGGCGATTTTAAAGCCGGGTGAATTATCATCCGTTCGGATGGCATGTCCAGGTTCATATAGCGCCGCACTAATAGTAATAATGCAAGCCAAAGACCGCTCCACCCCAGCTATAGCTGCCATTCGTTCATCGTTAATTCCATTCTGAAAATCAACAAAAACACCGTAAATTGGGTCCACGTAACGTAGCATCATGGTAGTAGCCCATTCAGTGTCATAGGACTTCACCGCAATGAATCCAGCATCGAACACTTCAGTTTCTAACTGCAGTTCATGCAGATGAATAGCCGTTGGGCTAACGCAGGTTTTATTACCGCGGTGGTCAACGACAAGTCCATCCGTTTTTATCTTATTCACATGCTCAGGCCATTGATCAATCAACGTAATATCATGACCTGCTTGACACAGCAGTCCACCGACAACACTGCCAATACCACCGGCTCCCATAATCGCGATTCTCATAAGAATAAAACCCCTAAAAAATTGACATTGAATAGTCGAAAAAAATATTAAGTCTCACCCATAATCACGAAGTGGACAGGCTGTCCAGACCAGATTTTAAAAATATCCATGCAACACATAAATTTTCTGCTATTGAAGCAACATCCAGTTATCTGAAACTGCTATTCGCTCTTTCTTTTCCATTGACGGAAGCGGTCTTTGGTCTCCTCAGATATAGGATAATAAGTTCCAGGAGGAACTCGTTCTGAATCAATCAGACCAATAACAAATTCTTCTGCCTCTTCCTGCTCCTCGATCCAATCAATTACTTCCTCAGCACGATCCGATGGCACTACGACAACACCATCATCATCACCAATCACTACATCACCTGGCTTTACTAAAACCCCTCCGACATTAATGTAATTTCCCTCTTCAAAAGATTCTAAAAATGGCAAATTCCCAGCTGGTGATCGGTTTTTTGCAAAAACCGCCAGATCATAATCGCCGGATATCACTCCCAGGTCACGAATTGCGCCATCGGTGATTAAACCTTGAGCGTTGTTATGCCAGAGTTGACGAGTTTTCATGTTACCCATAGTGCAAGAATACTCGTCAAATGTGTGTGCCTCTACTACCAGTACATCGTTTGGGCCGCACTTGTCCATAGCCTTATATTCTGGCGAATCTGCACCCCGGCGCGTCTCTTTGAGAAGGTCAGGACGCGCTGGCAAGTAACGAAGAGTTTGAGCTCTGCCAACCAATTTTTTACCTGGTGTAAAAGCTTTTATCCCGCGCATAAGGCACAACTGATAATTTGCAGATGCAAACCACTCCTGACCGATTGGTGGATCTAATCGCCAAACAGCGCTATAAACTGTCGCAGATGTGACCTTGCGAAAACGATCGATAATTTCGTCAGATACGTGATTTGGCATGCATTTCCACTCTTTTGAAATCGAGTACGTTGAAATATAAAAGCACAAGTATATTATTACTAATTTAGGTGAAAACACTTTCAACTTTGATTAGTCAATTGTTCTAGCTTAGTTGTAGGGGCTGAATAACCATCAGGGTAGTCAATCAGATGTTTCTCAAACATATTCCGTAAAGAGAAAATCTACTCAAACAATTAACAGCCGATACAAGTCTCTTATTTGACACTAATCGATGGAAGCCCGATGCCCATCTCTTTTACCATCTAAAATCGTCTGGCTATCACCAAGAAAGGTTCGCCTAAATGTCCTATCCATCTGTGAGTGGATCTTCATGGCCAGAGTTGCGGTCAATGCAACACTTAACGCCATAATCAAAGCTGATATCGGAGACGTGAGATTATCAACTGGCATTATTTGGAGCAACTGAGTAACCATCCATGCCCCTGAAAACACCATAAATAAACCGGTAAATACCATAACCAGAGCATCAATAAACCGAATATGAACCACTAGATTAAACCGAGTGAATAAACGACGTATAGCATTAGTCACCAAATCCGCAAGTACCTGCCAAATCACTAATCCAGCTGGAATCACCATCGTCACAATAGCTGCTAAAACGGCCGCTGCAACTAGATTTTCTGGAATACCAAATTCCATTGCCAAGTTGGTTCCAACATTGGATATCAAGACTCCGGCGACAATAAGCAGACCGATAATCCCAAAACTCACCGCCGCTGTACGAAATCCAATTACAAGACTATAAGGGGTGGTTTTTGGAGGAGCCATAGCACGGCGAGCTGATGCGATCGAAGTTGACAGCAAAAATGCTTGATTCTTAACCTTGTCAGGCAAAATCTTCCCGACTAATAGTGATATATGCCGAGACGATCCAAACACTAAAGGATAAATAAATGATGACATCAATGTGCTTATTGTTACCACGGGGTAGAGTTGTGCACCCACTGCAGCATGCTCTGTGCCAGACTTAGCGATTGCCAAGGAAAATTCACCCGGTTGTGGCATCGTAGTCCCAACCTTCAAAGCTGTTTCGCCATCATGTCCGGTAAGGAAAGTTCCGACAATCGTTGCAAACACCTTACCCACTAACAAAATACCGGTTACGATCAGGGCTGAAACGAAGTACTCTGGAACATCGGCCATATTCACCAACATACCTATTGAAACAAAGAACAGTGCAGCGAATAAATCCCTAACAGGCGTGATCAGCCTCGTGACACGGTCTCGGTGCTTGGTATCGCCTAAGACAGTTCCAATTAAAAATGCTCCTGCTCCTGCTGACAGTCCCATTTCTCTAGCAAGCAATCCAACGCCAAAACAAATACCAAGGCTTCCGATCAGCAGAATTTCACGAGACTCGGAACCTCCTATCGAGTCCATTAATCTCGGAGCGAGCAAAGTCCCAAACACCAACGCCCCCACAGCAAAAACCGCCATCTTCACAACTATTGGCCATACCTCAACTGTTCCAGCCGAATCTTGACTCGCATAACCAGCAAAAACAGCCAATAAAACAACAGCAGCAAAATCCTCCACCACTAGCACACCAACAACGAGTTGCCCCCGCAGTGACATCAATTGACCATTAGTTCTGAGCATGCCTACGAGCACCGCAGAACTGGAAAACGCCAATGCAGCTCCCAAATAAATAGCTGTCGTAGAAGTCCAGCCTAGCGCCCGCCCAATGAAATAACCTAACGCAATCATCGTAGTGATTTCAATTGCGCCGATAACTACAACCCGAAAGCCAACCTTCCTAATGCGTTCCCATCCAAACTCAACGCCAATTGCAAAAAGTAAAACTACAAGCCCCACTTCTGCAACAAGAGAAACAGTTTCGGTATCAGATACAAATCGACCATGAAGTGCAAATGGACCGACAAGAACACCGGCTAGAAGATATCCAAGAATAGCTGGCTGCTTAATCAATCGAAACATAACCAAGGCTGCGGCGGCGGCAACCATGATTAAAGCAAAGTCTCTTACAAAATCTCCAGAGTCCACTTGTCAATGTTAAATAAATATGAACGGAAATTTCGATAATTAGTGAAACCAGTTCGAAGTACTTCAGACAAGATCAGGGAAATTGCCATCACTATGATCGAGCTTTATGCTTGCGCGTTCAACAAGCAAATGAAAAATATTGTTTAAATTCCAAAGATATGATTTAAACTCTGTCAGATTAACCACATTCAAATCTATGAATATCAACCATCACACACCGAGTATTATTCAGTGATCTCAAATTTAAACATTGAATCTGGAACAAAACAGGAAAATTAATTGAAAGTGCTAATAACCGGATCATCCGGACTAATAGGTTCATTGCTGATAAATGGTTTATTCGAAAAGTTCGAAGTTAGTGGATTAGATACACGGGAATCGTCAAAACCAGCCAGGATCCCCACCACCATCGCCGATGGTGCAGATTATCGGGCTATGTCTCGTGCGTTCGAAGGTGTTAACGCGGTAGTTCACTTAGCTGCAAATGCTCCTGTGGAGACACCTTGGCCTGACGTTCTTAAAAACAACATCTCCGCTACTCATAATGTATATGAAGCTGCACGTGAACACGGCATAAAACGTATTGTGTTTGCAAGCTCTAACCATGCTGTAGGGAACTTTGAAATGGACGAACCATATAGTCGAATTAGAGTCGGTGATTACAAAGGACTTACGCCTCGCGGGTACAGGATGATCGATCATAACGCACCAATTAGACCCGATTCCGATTATGGAGTAAGCAAGGCATTTGGAGAAGCGACTGGACGTTACTATCACGAACACTTTGGAATCGAAGTCGCATGCCTTCGAATTGGCACAGTAAACCACCAAGACAGCCCTACAGGCTCTGTAAGGTCACTCGCAACGTGGCTGAGTCACCGTGATCTAATTCAATTAGTGACCAAGTGCCTAACGCAGCCTATAGATTTTGAAATCTTTTACGGTGTTTCTGATAACACTTGGCGCTTCTGGGATATAGATCATGCAAAAAAGACTATCGGCTATGCACCACAGGACAACGGCGAAAACTACCGCGAATAAATCACAATCAAACACTTGGATTAATGTCTAATAAACGGTGGCTGGGCGCAGGGTCAAACCATACTCTTACTCGGACAACTCTTTTCGGAAACGCCCTTTCGGAGCCGATCGATCACCAAAACTCGACCTAAGAGATTCTCCACGGTCCACTATGCGTGCCTGTGATGTAGTTGAGCGACGATCACTTCGCCGAGTTTCATTCTTATTACGAGCCATTTCTTCAAGCCGGTCAAGACCAATCTCAGTCGCAATGGTCCTGCCAACTCCGGTGTATCTCGCTGCGCCTTGACTAACAAGCTGTGCCATCTTCGCACGAGCTGTCGCAGGGTCGATATTCCTAAACCATCGTGCGATCATCAGATAACAGAGTTCGTTAGGCGTTAAGCTCTCCTCTGTACCTACGAGCACGTACAAAACCCGATCACCAGCACTTCGCAAATCCCTGAATGCGGGTGCGGACGGGATCATACCAGTCAATTCCCATGCCTGAAGCACCCATGTTTTTTCTTCCTCAGAAAGTCGGACCCATGCGCGTATGCGCTTAGCCTCTAGGTCAAGTGATTGCCCTGGTCGATGGGGAACCTTAGAAAGATCTATATTGTGAACAAGTTCGGTCATTACTTCATAATGAACTCAATATCAGTTCACAACAAGCCTATTAAGAGAAATTCAAAAGATACATATCAATTTTTCAGCAACGTGTATCCAAATGAATAAATCAATGAATCGACAATTAAGGATTAGAACTTTGCAAGCCTGAGCCTAGACATAAATGCAAACGCTAATAAAAAACAAATGCTAGTATCTGAGCCGTGAAATCACAAAATACATTTTTCGCCCTAGCTGCTGATATAGGTGGCACAAATATCCGTGCAGCGCTTGTCGACTTTGAAGGACGAATAACCGGTCGCGGTTCAATTAACACGGAACCGGAGCGTGGAATCAATGATGCAAGCAATCGTCTCTCCAAGTTACTCAATACAGCAAAATCAACCGCACCACCCAATGCAACAATAGTCGGCGTAGGCGTTTCAACGGCAGGCCCAATCCGCCCAGCTTCTGGTATCTACAACCACCCTCCGAATCTACCAGGCTGGCATAACAAAACCATGAAGCCAAGTCTAGCCGAATCTACAAAAATGAATGTTTGGGTTGGGCATGATGCGACCCTTGCAGCACTTGCAGAAACAAGATTTGGGGATCATATCGGTGCAAAAAATTTAATTTATGTCACTATAAGCACTGGGGTAGGAGGCGGGATTATAGCTAATAGCGAAATGGTCACAGGAGCTTCAGGTGGTGCCGGGGAAGTAGGACATATTTCAATACGTACAGGAAGTTATAAATGCAACGTCGGTTGTGATGGCTGTTTTGAAGGCAACGCATCAGGACCGGCAATAGCTAAAATCGCACGAGACCGTTGGACAGGCAGAGGGCCGCTCGCCGATCTTGCTGAAGGCAATCCCGAAAAAATCACATCACGCATGGTATTCGACGCTGCAGATGAAGGTGATTTAGTCGCTCAAGAAATAGTAGAACTAACGATAGAAAACGTCAGTATTGGCCTAGGATCATTAATGAATGTGTTCAACCCTGAAGCAATTGTTATCGGCGGGGGTGTCGTCCAGGGGCTCCAACGCCACTGGCAGCAACTTCAGCAAACAGTGATCGAACGATCTTTACCCGGATATAGTGGAAAAATACCTCTTACAGCAACACGCCTAGGAGACGACATCAGCCTATTAGGTGCGGCTCAATTAGCATTCAGGGAATCCCGCCGATTATAACCCGTTCATATAATTAAATTAAACAAACACAGTAGATACGGTGTGGTTACTTCACAGTTTAAAAACTAAAGAATAGCTAATAAAAAATTAATAGTTCTCTTCATGGTCCCATGGATCTTCAGGTGGTAGGTCAATATCGAATGGGTCGCCTCGGTCAAGACCCAATTCCTCAGCCTCTTCTGTAACACCAGTACCAAAGTCGTCTAAAGAGTTTTGAACCGGTAAATTAGACCATCCTTCAATCTCAGCTGGTTCGTAACCCTCTGCGTCTATACCGGGGAGTGTATCGCTAGCACCAAACATCGACCGCGCCATTTCAGGAGTTACAACTTCATCTAAATCTTCTTCATCTTTCATCGTCTGAAGCGCCTGACGGGCAAGATCAACTACTCTTGGCTCTGAACTTACCAACTTCATTTCCAGCATCTTCTTAGCAATGTCGCCACCAACCCGTTCAGTTGCAGAGATCGCTGCCAACTGAACCGTAAGATCAGTATCATCCATGGGTGTTTCTAACACCTTTAAGTGTTCTTCATCGGCTAATTCCCCTAACGCCATCACCGCTTCATAACGTATTGAAACCAAATCATGGTCAAGATTAGGAATTACTTTATCTATCCAGTACGGATCTGAAGTTCGTCCCATTGCAAAAATTGCACTCTGCTTTGCAGCTGAATCGCCTGACGCAAGAGCAGCTTCGATATAAGGAAATAATCTGCGATCGGCAAAAACCGAAACAGCCTCTAATGCCTTAAGTCGGACAGTCATCAGTTCATTTTCATCTTGTAGAACCGAATAAATAGAATCAAAAAGAATTTTCTTATAACGACTTGTGAGTTTACCCATCTCGGCCAACGCAGCTAGATATGTTAGCGGGATACTCGCAGCAGCCCTGACCTCAACGACTGGATCAGACTTCATCATTTCAGTCAATGGACGAACAAGTGCACGGTCATCACTTTCTTCAAGCCCTTTGAGTGCAGCAACACGTACGTCAGAGCTAGGATGCTGCAGTCCTTGCTTATAAATAACCTCAAACTCTACGTCCGATTGCTCTTCACAAAGCTCTGTCATACGCTCGAGGATTTCAAGCACTCTCGACCAATTCCACTCAAGCCATAGCTGCCCAAATTCTTCTGCTTCCGGCACAGTCAATCGCGACAGTTCAGACAATGCCCCGTAGCTGATTGGAGACCCATCGTCTTCCGGTAGTTTATTGAGAAATTCGTCTATACCCATAAGCGAATTCTAACCTTAACCGAACACCTAAATTCTAAAGACACTAAAGCCCAATTAGTCATCTTTCGAGGCAACTTCGATACCAAGACATTGAATAGCTGGAGACCGCATAGATCCGAATACCCAATCTGATGAGTCACCAATCTTCTCAACTTGAGAAAGCACGTTATAAACGTTGCCTGAAATCATTGTGTCCTTAACACGACCTACTATCTCTCCATCCGATATCTTATATCCAAGAGAAACATTAGCCCTGAAATCTCCACCTAGCTCATTACCTTGCCCAGCACCTAACAATTCCTCAACAAGCAATCCTTCTTTTACTCCGGAGATCATATCTTCAACGTTTGTATCACCAGTTGAAATATCTATTACAGAAGATGACGGTGATGGGCTACTCGAAATGCCTCGACTAGCAGCGCCTGTAGATTTCTTTCCTATCTGACCAGCTGTCTGCAAGTCAAGCAATGGAGCAGTGGCAACACCGTTTTGTATCAAAGCCAATTTACGACTTGCAACACCCTCATCGTCCACTGGCCTGCTTCCGCTGGCGCCGTCAATCAATGGATCATCAAAGATAGAAATTTTGTCATCAACAACTTTAGTGCCCCACTTCTCAATAAGCGGAGAAGAACCATTTGCAACGTTCTTACCATTGAAACCTGAGAGCAAAGGAGGGAGTAACGTTGCGCCAACACCACGAGCTGTAAAAATCACAGGCAAATCACCGGAGTTAGAGGTTGCCTTAGCCGTATCTTTTGACCAACGTATAGAACGCCGTACTGATTCCAACAAACGATCAAGTTCCTCACCGGCAAAAAAGTGACTAGACGAGGAGCCTGTCCAAACGTTGAGCATGTCGGTTCCACGAATAAGTTGAGCACCTAAAGAACAATAGTAAGTTGTTTGATCATATGAAACGTCTATACCAGCTGAGTTCATTATGCGACCAGAGCCCATAGCCCAACCAACCCTTACGTCACATAGCAAATCCGGCCACTCGTCTAGTAAACGCTCAATCAAACCTTCTCCGGTGTCTATCATTGACCGATGAGAGATTCGTGGAACATTAGGGTCAACAACATCGACTTGCGAGTAATGGGAAGGCTCTGGAAATTTAAATAAAGCCTCAGAGCCAAAACACACCAACGCAGCAGCTCTATCAACCAGCTCTAACTCTCTATTCACATCAGTCGTTGACGTGAATCCCAAACGTCCTTGATCTATAACTCGTAGTGCAACGCCGGACGTGTCACGTCGCATAGCTTCTTTAAGTTTGTTGGACTCAAATAAAACCGGGTGACTCTCTGATTCGACTCGATAAACCTCTGCTTCGTCGAATCTTGAAACGGCAGAGTCTAAAAGCGATTCGCTCAATTTGTTTCTCTTTGAATAAGGGTTTGAAGACTCAAATACAGGTAAATCACGCCCCTGAAATCAGGCAATTTTGAATCCTTATATGAGGGCTACCATTAGACACTGGGAGTGGTGATTGCCCCCCTTTACCGCAACCGCCACCTTGATTCATGCCGAGGTCATTACCAATACCGTCCAAATTCTCCAGAGTCTCGAACAAATTACCAGTCAACATAACTGGCCGAACAGCTTCTTGTATTTCGCCATTTCGGATCATATACGCCTCTCCAGATGAAAAAGTAAACATTTCGTGCTGAGTCATGCCGCCATACCAGTTGCGAACGTAAACACCGTCATTAACCCCTGCGAGAAGGTCATCCAGAGTTGCATCACCTGGTTCGATAATCGTATTTGTCATCCGAACGATCGGTGGAAAGTTATAACTAATGGCTCTAGCATTTCCGGTCGGCTTTTCACCTAGCCGGGCAGCAGTTTCACGGGAGTGAAGCCTACCGACTAACTCTCCTTCCCTTACAAGCGGAGTGAGAGTTGCAGGGGTCCCTTCGTCATCATACTTATAACTGCCACGAAGCTCGGGAATCACAGCTCCATCTGTAAAATTCAGGTGTTTTCCACCGAACTTACGACCCATATACATGATTTCCTTAAGCTTCTGATTCTCATATACATTATCGCCCTCAGAAAGATGGCCGAACGCTTCGTGAACAAATACGCCTGCGAGCACGGGATCTAGAATTACCGTGCGCTCACCTCCGTCGAGCGACTTGGCGTCAAGTAAACCAACCGCTCGCTTCGCAGCATCTATTACTTGGCTATCTAGGTTTTCAACAAGGCCGTAATCCCCTTGAGAACCAATACTGAATCCAGCTTGTTGAACATCTCCGCCTCGACGTGCTTGAGCAGAAATTCTAGTAATTACATGGATCTGCTCCTGCTCAATATAAGACCCATCAGAGTTGCCAAAAAATGTCTTACGAGAAGTATCGCCATAAATTATGTCGGCGCTGTTTATGCCAGCAACAGACCACACCAAATCATTGTAGTGATCCATCTTGTGTTTCTTTTCATCAAGTGTGATAGCAAAAGGATCTTCAACAATATGTGCAGGGACAATGTCTATAGTAGGTTCGACAAAACCGAGTTCAGTCTTGGAGCTACCGACCACTTTTGACTGAGTTACTGCATCAGCGACCTTATTTGATAGATCACTAAGGCTGTTAAAACTTGCAAAACCCCACCCTCCTTTAGTTGCTGCTCGAACGTTTCCGCCTAACCCACTAGTCTGAGCTATCGCGTCTAACGAATTGCCTTGGTAAGTTAGTCGAGTGCTGTCAGTCTCTTCGATTCGTATCTCACAGTAATCGGCACCATGGCCTTTCATAGCATCAACAATCAAATCGCGATATTTCACAAATATTCCGTTCCTATTCCATTTTTATATTGCAATTAAGGGATACAAGTAAATACTAGCAATCGAATCAAGAAAATCACATCGGGTAATAAGACTAGAAATTAAATACCATCCGTTAAAACAGCATAATCTCTCACTATGTCATCCAAACACAGTCACAACAAAAAATATCAGGCAGCTGTCTCTAAACTATTATCACTTGCTGACTTTGAAAGAAAATCACGAGCAAATGAACCGGCAGATTTCCATCTCAAGCGAATTGAGAGGCTTCTATCATACCTGGGTAATCCTCACCACGAACAAAATTACATCCACGTCGCCGGAAGTAAAGGAAAGGGAAGCACATCAGCGATGATCGCTTGGGCGCTTACAGAAAATGGCTATAAAACTGGACTTTTCACATCGCCATCTATACACAAAATCACAGAGCGAATACGTATTAACGGTGATCAAGTTTCCAAGATTGAGTTCGCATGTCTAGTAGATGATCTCTGGCCAGCTCTGGAACGCGTGCAATCTGACGGAGATATCGGATCAGTTTCGGTTTTCGAGTTCCAAACAGCAATGGCCTTTTATCACTTTGCTAACGCACTAACTGATATAAGCGTTATAGAGGTTGGTTTAGGTGGCAGACTTGACTCCACAAACATAATTGATCCTATGATTTCGGTGATAACGCCTATCAGCCTAGACCACACTGCAATACTCGGTAATACACTCACCGAGATAGCTACCGAGAAAGCGGGTATTATCAAACCTGGTGTCCCTGTCGTGACTTCCCCTCAACCTCCCGAAGCTATAAATGTTTTCAGCACAAAGGCTACACAACGCGGAAGCGATTTAATCAAATCTGAACACGCTGTAATAATCAAAACAAAAGAGGATCTTGATCTAGACGGGACGATAGTAGATTTCCAAATTGATACTGACATAATTCGAACTCACATCAAATTGCTTGGCGATCATCAGATTGACAACGCGCGAACCGCAATTGCCACCATCTATCAACTTTCATCAGCCGGCATCAAAACTGTTAATTCCAAAACCGCCAATGGAATAAACAAAGTCGAATGGCCCGCAAGAAATCAGTTAGTTGCCACATCTCCTATCAAGATATTTGTAGACGGCGCCCATAATGATGCGTCGGCAAAAGTACTCAAATCTTCGATAGAAAAATTTTTTCCTGATAGAAATCGTTTAATTGTTATTCTCGGCACCGTCAGCGGTCACAATCCAACGGTAATAGCAAGAGAATTAGAGACACTTAACCCAATTTTTATCACGACTGAATCTAGACATCCAAAATCTCTTAGTTGTTCAGAACTAGCGGAAGCGTTTGAAGCGAGTAGAATTTCTATAGAAGGAACTTATAGCAATACGCTTGACGCTATAAGTCATGCTAAACAAATCGCTTCCAAAGGCGACCTTATTGTTGGATCAGGTTCACTATTTGTAGCTGCTGAAATTATCGAAATAGAGCAAAATATAAAACCTGAGTTATATCCTGATATAAGACTAGCGCAATTACCAAATAGTCAAAAATAGATTCGAATGCCAGTCAATGAACACTAATCAAAAAAATAGGGTTGTAGTCACCGGACTCGGTGCCATCACATGCCTAGGCAATTCCGTAGATGAATTCTGGAACGGACTCAAAGCCGGACAATCAGGGATTCGCGAAATAAGTCTAGTGAGCCCTGAAGGTTTCCCTTGTAGAGTCTCAGGTGAAATACAGGACTTCGACGCCTCGGATTATATGGATCGTAAGGAAGCTAGGCGAATGGCTCGCTTCTCCCAATTCGCAGTTGTGGCAGCACACCAGGCAGTCCAAGACTCCGGACTAAACTTCGATAATGAAGATCGGGACAGGATTGGCGTCCTAATGGGAACAGGATCTGGAGGCCTTCCTGAAACCGATCATCAAGCAGAAATTCGTGTTAAACGCGGGGTCAGTAGGATGAGCCCGTACTACATCCCAATGATGCTAGTTAATATGGCGTCAGCAAACATATCTCACGCATTCAATCTAACTGGTTATACAAACACCTGTGTAACCGCTTGCGCCGCTAGTACCCAGTCCATTGGGGAGGCAGCAGAAGTAATACGTCGAGGCATGGCCGACGTAATAGTTACAGGGGGCACTGAAGCAGGAATTTGTGAAATCGGAATGGGCGGCTTCAGCACCATGCGTGCGCTATCAACCTGGGACGGAGATCCATCATTAGCAAGTCGACCTTTCGATAATAAACGTGATGGATTCGCCCCAGCGGAGGGGAGCGGGGTGCTTATACTCGAAAATCTTCAACATGCCAAAGCTCGAAAAGCTAAAATTTACGCTGAAATAGGTGGTTGGGGAGTCTCATCCGATGCATATCACCTCGTCCAGCCTCATCCAGAAGGATCAGGTGCTGCGAAAGCAATGAAACGGGCATTACAAAACGCGTGTTTATCAGCTAACGACATTGACTACATCAACGCGCATGGAACATCAACACCGATTAACGACGCGTCCGAAACAAGAGCAATTAAAGCGGTTTTTGGTGAGCAGGCGTATAACATACCCATCAGCTCGACCAAGTCTATGGTAGGTCACTCGCTGGGGGCGTCAGGATCACTAGAGGCGATTGCCTGTATCAAGAGCATCACTGATAGTGTTCTGCACCCAACAATTAATCAGGTCGAGTCAGATCCTGAATGTGACCTCGATTACATACCAAACGAAGCTCGTCCGAACGAAGTAAACATAGCGCTTTCGAATAGCTTTGGATTTGGAGGACAAAATGCCTGCCTCGTACTCCAAAAGTACGCATAAATCAAAAGAATTATGAAGTTACTACTAATATTTCCTATACTGGAAAAACTATCACTCTGGCGTGTCCACGTGTTTTCGTTCGCACCCTACTCCCAACCTGAATTTCAACACTCGCTCTTCGCCGGACACGCAAGATAGTACCCGAATCCAACCGAATGCTGTACTCGGTAAACTCTCCCTCGAACTCACATAACTCAACAGTGGCTGTACGCTGCTGATTATTGCCCGCAGGCTCAATTTCTAGCTCAGAAGCACGCATAAGCGCCAAAACTTGTTCGCCATCTGTAGCTGTGTTACCACCCGTAACACGACTGGCAAACACCCCGGCTTCTGTAACAACAACACCACCCCGAAATACACCAGGAATAAGTTCACAAGGGCCGATAAGCATTGCAACATCCGGCGATGAGGGATTTGCGTAAACGTCTTCGGGTGCACCAATTTGTTCGATGCAATTATTACCCATTACTGCTATGCGATCTGAGGTTGCTAATGCTTCTTCACGATCATGGGTCACTAACAACGTAGTCGTGCCTGATTCTCGTACTATCCGCTTGATATCACGACGTAATCCAGTACGAAGTTTTCGGTCTAAATTGCTAAATGGCTCATCCAACAACAACGCCACAGGATCTGGCGCTAAAGCTCGAGCAATAGCAACCCTTTGCTGCTGTCCACCTGATAGTTCGTGCACATAACGGGATTCATATCCACTCATACCGACCATCTTGAGGACAGGTGCAACTTTATAAGTACGTTCCGGTTTATCAAAATGTTTGAGCCCAAATTCCACGTTCTGTGCAACTGTCAAATGAGGAAAAAGGGCGTAGTCTTGAAACACAAGACCTATGCGTCGTTTATCAGGCGGTACATGCATAAAAGACGAACCAACAAGCTGACCACCAACCCTCACATAGCCGTTCGATACCTGCTCAAATCCTGCGACAACGCGCAGAGCCGTCGTCTTACCAGCGCCGCTACGCCCTAAGATACTTACAAACTCCCCTCGGTAGATTTGAATATTAAAATCCTTGATCGCTGAAGATTCCGCACCAGGATAACGACACTCAACACTCTCAAGATGAATCACACCTGTTTCTTCAGAGAACGAGGGGAAATCTTTTTGGTTAACAGTCACGGTTGTGGCTGGCTTAAATGAATCTCTGGTTTTCCTAATCCACGGCAACCTCATCTAGTATCCCCTTCAACAGCAACTGAGTTAGCAGATTGATCTCCATAGCCACGCAATGTCAAGTAAGCAATTGGAATCCCGGACACAACCACCAACAACAAAGCAGCCGCAGCTGTTCTGGCAAACATAGCCTCCGAAGAAGCAGACCATATAGATGTAGAAAGTGTAGTAAACCCAATCGGAGAAAGGATTAAGGTAGCTGGCAACTCTTTCATCGCAAGCAAAAACACCATTGCTCCACCCGCGAAAGCTCCTGGCATAACAAGTGGAATGGTAACCGAGGTGATCACCCGTGACTGAGATCTACCTAGACCTTGAGCTGCTTCTTCTACCCTAGGGTTAACTTGCAATAATGAACTACGTATCGAACCTACACTTGCAGGTAAAAAAAGCACTCCGTAAGCAAAAATCAGTAACCATATTGACTGATAAAGAGGTCGTGCAACGTTGATACCAAAAAATACAAGCGACAGAGCAACAACAACCCCGGGTAGACCAAAGCCAATATAAGTCGAACGCTCACAAAAACGGCTCAGCCGACTCTGGAATCGTACAGCCAGTATTGCAACTGGTAGTGCAGATAAAACTGTTACCAAACCCGCCAATAACGCAACGTAAAGCGAATTCATTGTCGGAGTAACAAGTGGTAGCAGATCTTGGTTATTAAATAGACCTCTAATCAACCAGTTCAATAACACACCAACTGGAACGATTAATCCAATAATTACAGGTAACCCTACAACTCCTAATCCAAGCCATTTCCAAGCCCCAAGATCTATACGAGGCGCAATTCTAACGACACCAACCGTACTGCGGTGATAAGCCCCTCTGCCACGTGTTAAACCTTCACCAATAAGAAGCATTACAGCAATAACAACGAGAATTATCGAAAGCACGGCTGCTAATGTTCTATCAATTGATGTCTCATATTGAATCATAATCGTCGAAGTAAACGTGTGATAGCGAAGCAATGCAACGCCTCCGAAATCGCTCAAAGTATATAAAGCCACCAACAGCGACCCTCCCGCAATCGCAGGTCGCAACATGGGCAATGTAACCACACGAAAAGTATGTATCGGCCCATAACCCATCGCACGCGATGCCTCTTCAAGCGCCGGGTCCATTCGTCGCAAAGCGCCGCGCACAGTCAGAAGAACGTATGGATAAGTCATAAATACAAGAACGATAGTCGCACCTGCTAGACCATAAATATCAGGTACACGATCAATCCCAAATACCGCAAGCCACCCCTGCAAAACACCCTTTGGTGAATACATCTCAATAACTGTCGTGGCCATAACAAAGCTAGGCATCACTAAAGGCAAAACAGATGCCACTGATAAGACACGCCGTAATGGAATATTCGACCTAACAGTCAGCCATGCAACAGGCACTGCGACGCTCACAGAAATAAAAGTAACCAAACCAATAAGTAAAAATGTTCTTGCAAATACCTCAACTGTGCTCGCCCTAAAAATAATTGCGGTCCATTCTGAATCTGCATTCACCGACCGAACAAAGAGATAGACAACTGGAATCAACGCCGCAATAGTAACGAGTGAAGCTAAGATCACAAGAAAAGCAGGCGGGTGCTTACCATCCTTAGAAAGCCAACCAGATGATATAACTCCGGGAACATTCACCTAGGTACCGTCCGTATTTCATAAATTGTTACGGTTGGGCACTTACAAATATTTTGTTTTTTGTAAAAGTCGATTGACATAAATACTCAAAATGTTTATTGGATACAGATAATCAGATTGAACAGGCCAAAACTCCCACAAACAGAAACGATGCCATTTCAGTTTAGGATCACATCAACCCATCAATATTTCCTCTAATCCTTTAACTTCAGGCAAGCTGCAAGCAAGGATTATTCACGGGCTACTACTGTTCGCCAATACATATAATCTGGTTCGTACATAGAAATTCATATTCCAAAGATAAAAAGAATACATACGATGTACAAACTATATGAAAATTTCACTTAGTCATGTATCTATAATATATCAACAGTGCAATTAATCACTTTACATACACGTTATAAACACGAATGAATCATTTCGTATATACGAAAAACCAGTACGCAATACTAGTAATTTTCATCAATCAATTGGCTACAGCTCTGACCTTGAATACCAATTTATTTCTGATACACAATGCATCATGACCAAGCAGCAAATAAAATTTACACAAACCGTGAAAATAACAAGTTATGAGATTCAAATACCATTAAGTATCAAATTCACCTAATAGTGCTGTAATTTCTGATCATGTTGCGTAATCTCATAAGGTTATTGAAATAATAAATAACCTTATGCTCCAGGAAAATCACCACACAATAGTTTGCAGATCTTACCTTGCACTACAGAAAAAATATGCAATTAATTACATCCCGTATCAGTTTGTTTATGTTTTGTGCAGTAGCATTTCTCGTTGCAGTTTCAGCTTCATGTAAAAATGATGACACGAGCTCACAAACACCAAATGGAAGCATCCAAGCTGAGGCAACCGCACGACCAACGATAACGCCAGTGCCGACTGCAACCAGTACCCCTGGACCTAGCCCAACTCCTGGCCCCACGGCGACACCGACTGCCACTCCGCGTCCTACTTCAACCCCATCCCCTCCTAAGTCTCATATGTACGAAATGGGAAGATTGTTTGCCGAAATGGGAGTAGATTTTTCCACACTATTCGTTTCAAAAGTTGGAAATAGCCAATGGCCTACAAAAGCTCTTGGATGCCCTGAAATCGGCACCTACTATGACACGGCTGATGCACCGTATATAGGAACATACTATTTTCTTAGTAACGGGAAAATTGAATGGGAGTACCACGTAGATGCACAAGACACCTATGTCATCCGATGCAGTGAACGCACTTCACCAATACCATTGGTGAACATCACTGAAAAGGCAAATTTGCGAACTGCAAGCAAACTCAGTCTTATGCGCAGAAATTTCACAACCAATACATTTGAATTTATTGGCCAGATCACTCCAGAGGACAAAGCTAAAGTCATTGAGATTTTCGACCAACCGGCAAGCATATCTGAAGCTCCATCTTGCGAAACCGTATTTCGTCTAGACTTCGAAACCAATGAAGGAAAACAAGAAATCGAATTCATATGTGCAAATGACTACCAATCATTTGATATCTACTGGAACGGACTTCACGGCTTAGCTCCTCCTCTTGGTAACATCGTCGGCCAATACCTAACAGGCAATCCAGTACCAACCCTTCCAACTGCAAAACCGTAAAAAGCACCGGTGATGATAGACGATCCTTCAAAAAGGTTTCTAAAAGCTGGCAAGCTGCCTCCAGACTTGCTTTCTGCCTTAATTAATAAATTAGAAACCATCGATAATCGAGTACTGCTAGGTCCTGAGATAGGGGAAGATGCAGCCTTCGTTTCATTTGGAAGCAAAACCCTGATTGCAAAATCTGATCCAATCACCTTCGCTACCGACCGAATCGGATGGTATGCCATCCAAGTCAACGCCAATGACATAGCAGTGTCTGGAGGAACTCCAAAATGGTTTTTGGCAACTTTGCTGCTGCCAGAAAACGAACCAACCTCAACAGCTAAAGATATATTCGATCAAATAAACAAAGCTGCATCCGAAATAGGCGTGACAGTGATTGGCGGACACACAGAAATAACACTTGGATTATCCCGACCGATTATTTGCGGGACAATGCTCGGTGAAAGCGCTCCCTCAGAAACAGTAAAAACATCAACCGCTGGAGTAGGTGACGAAATAATTCTCACTTCAGGAATAGCAATAGAAGGAACAGCAATCATTGCTAGAGAACACTTTGAAAAACTTCGATCATCAGGTTTGACCGAATTTCAGATAAAAAAAGCATCCACATTCCTAGACTCACCAGGCATATCAATTTTAAAGGCTGCTAAAGCGGCTGCATCAACAGGGCTCGTCACTTCAATGCATGATCCAACCGAAGGCGGGATTTCTGGCGCGCTTGTTGAGCTGTCCAAAGCATCAAATACAGGCATAGCGGTCGACGCAGGACGTGTTCACATTTATCCCGAAACAAAAGCGATCTGCAAAGCGTTGGGCTTAGATCCCTGGGGACTTATCGCTTCCGGATCAGTGCTAATAACTGCAAAATACGGGAATTCAAAAAAGATTATTGATCGTTTAAATCAAGATGAACTTACTGCAGAGATTATTGGTGAGGTTACTGAATCCAGTCGCGGCATAACAAGAACTATGAACGGGATAACCAAACCAATTCCAATCTTCGATCGCGATGAAATAGCCCGACTGTATTCGACATATGGCTCTTCATAAAGAATGATACTGCAATTCTTTATGATATTTGATGCCATCAACCATTTACAATGTTAAAGCGCGTATCAGTAAACATAGTCCTACGAAACATAACCGACTAACGACTGAAACAAACGAAATGACGACTGTTCAGGAAATCAGATCCGCAAATGATCTTATCCATAAGGTAAAAACATACCTACCAGAAGATCGCGTCATCTCAATAGAAAAATCTCTAAATTTCGCTATAAATGCTCACAATGGACAACAGCGAGAATCTGGAGACCCTTTCGTTGTGCATCCAATCGCTACGGCTTTTAGACTTGCCGAGATGCGACTCGACACCACCACAATACAAGCGGCCCTACTCCATGATGTAATCGAGGACTGCGGAATCACTGTATCGATCTTAGAAAAAGAGTTCAGCACGGAAGTAGCCAAGCTGGTTGATGGTGTAACTAAACTAAAGCGCCTGGATATGATTTCTGAGAACAGTGCAATGCTCAAGCAAGCCTCGTCTCCTGAGGCTACAAAAGCCGCCTCGCTCAGAAAAATGCTCGTAGCTATGGCGGAAGACGTTCGAGTCGTACTTATCAAATTATCCGATCGAATGCACAACATGGAAACCCTTGAGCATCTACCAGTGCCTAAACAGAAACGGATATCTCGTGAAACTCTAGACATATACTCTCCACTTGCCCATCGTCTTGGTATGTTTGACATCAAATGGCGACTTGAAGACCAGGCTTTTAGGTATCTGATGCCTCGCCAGTACAAATCAATGTCAAAATTAGTAAACCGAAAACGCGCCGAGCGAGAAATCTACACTGAAGCGGCAGTAAAGGGCATTAAAGGACCGTTAGACAAAGCAAAAATTGAATGCAGGGTAGATGGTAGAGTAAAACACCTTTACAGCACGTATAACAAACTACAGCGTTATGAACGCATGGGACGAAAATTTGACGAAATCTACGACCTGATCGCTGTGCGGGTGATAACCAAAAATCTCGACGATTGCTACGCAGCACTTGGTGTAGTGCATTCAAAATGGAGACCTGTACCCGGGCAGTTTGACGACTACATCGCAAGTCCAAAAGAAAACATGTACCAGTCAATTCACACATCGGTACGCGGGCCAGGCAACTACCCTATAGAGGTTCAGATACGAACAGAAAAAATGCATAAGATTGCTGAAGAAGGTGTAGCTTCTCATTGGATCTATAAAGAAGGTGGAGTCGGGGATCCCGAGTCAGATAACTTCGAAAATAAGATGTCATGGCTGCGCCAACTTTTAGAATGGCAACGAGAACTTTCTGGAGACGATGAATACCTATCCACAGTACGTACGGACATACTTCAAGATCAGGTTTTCGTATACACACCCAAAGGCGACGTGAAAGATCTTCCTGCAGGAGCAACTCCGATCGATTTCGCATATCGCATTCACACTGATCTAGGACACAACACAGTAGGAGCGATAGTTAACGGCAAACTTACCGCACTAAACGCACCTCTTAGTAACGGCGACGTTGTAGAAATAAGAAGTGCTCGTATCTCACGCGGCCCAAGTCTTGATTGGCTAAATCCTGACCTTGGGTACATTGTCACGGGAAGTGCAATCACCAAAGTCAAACAATGGTTCCGCAAACAGGAAAGGGAAACTAACGTTAGACGCGGGCGTAATTTACTTAAGAAAGAGCTCGGTCGACTGGGAATTCCCTACGACGAAAAACAGATCGTAAAAAGCCTCGACTATGAGAATTTCGATGAACTAGCCGAAGCACTCGGAACAGGACAAATTTCTGTCGCACGGCTAGCAGAAACTCTCAGCCCTACACTGGATGAAATATTTACTCCTACCGCGACTAAAGGAGTACCACCTGCTGACCAGACCAAAGGATTGGTTGTAATGGGTGAACCCGGACTACTTACGCGGATTGCCAAGTGCTGTAGCCCAGTTTATGGAGATGAAATTATGGGATACCTTACGCGTGCACGTGGAGTAACAGTACACAGGCAAAGCTGTGCGATATTGCGTGACACAAATGATGCCGAGCGCCACACACCGGTAGGTTGGGGGCATTACGATACTACTTACGCTTCAAGATTACAGATAAAAGCCTTCGACCGCGTTGGACTTATTCGCGACATCACAAATGTAGTTTCTTCTGAAAATGTAAATATTCATTCACTTTCATCTAGCGAAGATGAAAAAACAAATGCATGTACTGTGTCACTTACGGTGTACACTACGGGAGTTGAGCAACTAAGTAGGCTCTTCTCGCGATTGGAAACGATCCCGGGTGTCGAAAATGTCTTCCGGGTCAACGAAGCGTCGAATGTTTAACGCTAAGACTTGAAATGTATCGTCTTCATCGCATAAGAAAAAATACCAAGGAAAACTAATGCCAGCCGCTAAAACTTTGCGCGCGCAGAACCGCAGAGCAGCCCGCAACCGATCAACGCTTTCATTCACTAGAAGCCGTGTACGTTCGATTATAAGTGCAATATCTGAAGGATCACAATCTGATGAATCAGCAGAAGCACTAAAAAAAGCTATCTCTGCTCTGGATCGCGCAGTCAGCAAAGGTGTAATACACCGAAACACTGCTGCTCGTAAGAAGTCGCGCCTTAACCTGCAGTACAACAAACTATCGAGCTAAATACGGATCGACCGTTGACTGATAGTCACGACCACTCCCAATCCGAACAGCAAGACCGAGTAACTGATCATAATCAGGTCGGTTCGTCACACCATCAAAACGAAACACAATTTAACTGGCGCATACACCACCCGTTTGAAGGTGTGGATAATCGCGTTGCAGTAGAAGTATCCCCTTGGAGAGGACTTTTACCTCGTTGGAGATTTGTCTTACCAGGTGAATATAAAGGCACCCATCGCTGGGGTGTAGGAGCCGCTGGAACAGGCAAGATTGACGAAAACGTAAAACGACCTGCAAAAGATGGTCCAATACAGATGGTGAACGGGCCCCTAGTTATATGGTTCGGGGGTCACGAATCACTTTCACCAGAACAATCAGCATATCTCGTCTTTGAGGGCGAAGCTCCTCACTATATTGCCTTTGGTCAAGCAGACACCGTTGGAGGCCCCCCTGGCAACTTGGAAGGAATATCTTTCGGCAATGACCACCCAACTCATCCAAACGCCCACTTAGATCCCGGTCACCAACATGACCAATCGAACGCCTCTTCAGCCAATCCGCATATAGGACATGGGCACATTAACTAAGATCATAACCATTAAAGTAAATGCCAGAACTGATGCCTTAACAAGCCTAATGCGATTCAACTGCTGGCAGGTAGGATTCAGAAAGCAAAGTTCGAAAACCGCTATAGATTTACTTTCCCAAAAAAACCAAGATTTAGCCAATACAGAACCTAAACGACAAAGTGACACTGTGAATTGACATAGCCAAGTTAAGGGTGATATTTTTAGAACATTAGTGCGAAACATATGCACTAATTAGAGTAGCCTGCACAAAATAAAGTTTATTCAAGGCAATAAATTGATGAAAAAGCTTTCAGAAAAACAGGAACTAATACTGTCATTCATTGAGAATTTTATCTATGAAAATGATTATCCCCCAACGATCCGTGACATTCAAAATGGTTGCAATATCAGTTCAACATCTGTCGTTTCTTACAACTTAGATCGATTAAAAGAAAATGGGCATTTGAACCGACATTCAGAAGTCTCGCGCGGGCTTAGCCTTGCGAATCCAAAAGAGTCCTATAGTGAAACTACTGAAATTGAAACCGTAGCAGTCCCTTTACTAGGTACTATCGCGGCAGGTGCCCCTTTTCCTATGCCGGAAAATGACACATGGTCTGATCTTTCCGGGTCTGAACTAATCGATCTACCGCAAGCAATTACGGGTACCGGTGATGGGGTTTATGCTCTGAAAGTGCGTGGCGAATCAATGATTGATGCATTAATTTCAGACGGCGATCTTGTAATTATGGAACAATCAAACTCCGTGAGAAACGGTCAAATGGCTGCAGTCCGCATCAAATCGGACAATACGACAACACTTAAACACTTTTATTCAGAAGGTCGGCGTACCCGCCTAGAACCTGCAAATTCTCAAATGAAAGCAATGACTTTCGAATCTAATGAAATCGAAGTTCTGAGTCGTGTTGTCGCCGTTTGGCGTTACATGGGTTAATGGTCACCATATCCTGACAATCCACCACAATACCTATACCCTTTGTTAGGTTGACAACGAGTCTGAGCGTATACTTGAGTGAGAGTTGCGTTTATTTCAACTAATCCCATTCAAAATGGGAAAGTTCGGAGCTTTAACTGTGTTCCAGAATTTTGGCATATGGCAAATCGCCCTAATACTAGTGATCGTATTACTTCTCTTTGGGGTTGGCAAATTACCTCAGGTAGGTAAAGGAATGGGGCAAGCCATCAGTGAATTCAAATCTGCCGTAACCAAGGAAGATAAGTCCCTGTCATCCGACGAGGACAAAAACGCCGAATCAAAATAGTCTTTGTCCAGTCAGTTAATCTGACTGGACCTATTAATATCTGACATTAAAGACATATCATTGGTCAGCTAGTCGCGGTCGCGCTCAGCTAGCTTTACCAAAAGCATCCCAATTTCGAACAGCAATACCACGGGAATAGCAACTATCACTTGAGATATTGGATCAGTAGGGGTCACCGCAGCCCCAAAAATAAACGCAATAAGAATCATCCAACGTCTTTTTGTTTTCAACCATCCTGAAGTCAAAATTCCGATTTTAGCTAGTAGAAACATGACTATCGGAAGCTCAAAAATCGTACCCAGCCAAAATATTATCCCCACAGACATAGAAACTACTGAAGCAGCAGTTATAGTCGGAACTGCAAGATTGCCCTGGAAATGCAACATGAAAGCGAACAATCTGGGAATCAGGATGAGATACGCAAATATCGCCCCAATCGCAAATGAAATACCTGCACCTGGTATTAGCAAATAAACATACTTACGTTCATTTGCTTTAAGTCCTGGCCGTAAGAAACGTGACACCTCCCAAAGAAAATAAGGCAGGGCGGCGGTAAGCCCGACCATTACCGCAAGTTTAGCGGCTGCAACCCAGGCTTCAGTAAGAGTCAACTGTACTATGTCACCACCAGCGGCTTCGATTAATTCTCTTGCATCAGCAGTGAAACGGTTGAAGATAAGCTGGAAATTAACCAGAGCGACAGCGATAAATATAATAGCGACGACCGCGACCCTTAAAAGTCGTCGCTTGATTTCCGTTAGATGCGCCATTACTGGCATCGAGTTATCGTTCACTGAGTCGAGTCATCTTTCCCGTCCACTGATGCAGAACCCTCGGCGTCATCAGCAAAATCATACCGATCAGACTTACTTACAATATCTTGAGATTTCTTTGCCGTCAGGTCTAAATCTGAGATAGCCTCCCGCATCTCTTTATTAATCTGCTGTGTTTTACGGTTTACCTGAAAAGGCTTTGGTGATTGTTGTTCATCGCCTACCGCAGACCTTTTGCTGCCGTTTTCAAGGAGCTGATCGAGCCGGATTTTTTCACCGACCGACTTAACACTATCGTTCATAACATCAAGATCTATTTGTTTGCCCAGATCTTCCATATCAATAGCCTCCGTGATCATCGACTGTAATGCCTGTCTCTGGCGCTTTAAATCTGTGTACATTCTGCGACCTTCCCTAATACCCTCTAAAAGTCGCTTTGGACCCAAAACGAAAAGAGCTATCGCAGCAATTACCATGACCTCGAAGCCACCTAGACCAAAGATAGTCATAAGCTAGACTCCACGTAATCAACATAGTTCACGTACAAACGTTCTGCTCCCAAATGGCCTTGGCAACTAACGCGTTTTTTCAACTGGAAACCTGATATTTCTAGAAGATTTGCCACAGCACACATAGGCAATCCAACAACGTTCAAATAACAGCCATCGTAACTCTCCACGGCATCAAAAGAAGAGTCTTGTATGCCATATCCACCTGCCTTGTCGAACGGTGCGCCTGTAGAAACGTAAGAAGAAATCAATTCACTATTCAAAATTTTGAAATTGACTGATGTACGAACATGCGAGGTAAACATAAGACCTTCAGGATTTACAATAGCGACACCAGTAATAACTTCATGGGTCTGCCCACTTAAACGATTCAATATTTTGGACGCTTCTTTCGGTGATTCAGGTTTTCCAAGAATATCTTCTTCAAACAAAACGATCGTATCTGCTCCGAGCACATATTTACGCCCATTAGACGCAGTTACTGCAGAGGCTTTAAATAAAGCCAGTTTCATAACAGCCTTATTGACATCTGCTGTGGTTTGAAGAATTCCGTTTTCGTAAACATGCGAAGGTTGGATGGTCAGTGTAAAACCAGCTTCAGAAAGAATCTTAGCGCGCCTAGGAGAGGCACTGGCTAAAACTAAACTATTTGAGGATGAAATAACCAAAGAAATCAGTCGTGTCACTAGCGTAGAGATAACAAACCTAGGGCCTCTACATGGCGTGTCTGCGGGAACATATCTACCGGCCTAACTGTATCGAGCATATAAGTACCGTCATTACAAAGTAAATTAAGATCTCGAGCCATTGCTGAAGGTTCGCATGACACCATCAACACCTTTTTAGGTTTCAGCTTTTTCACTGCACCAAGAACATCTGGGTGGCAACCTATCCTCGGAGGATCAAGTAATAAAAGATCCACATCTTTGTGCCAATCAGTCAAAACATCCTCGGTTTTGCCTTCAATAAATTCCACATTATCTGCACCGTTCAGGTTTCCAATTGCATCTGCTACAGCTGAAGCCGATTCTTCGATTCCAAACACTTTTTTAACATACGGAGCAATTAACACCGCAAACACGCCAACACCACAGTAAGCGTCAATCATCACCTCTGTGCCTTGTAATTCGAGTAAATCTCTAACCTCGTCTACAGCATGTGAAAGTTGATCAGTGTTGACTTGGAAAAACGAAGAGGCAGATACGGTGAAAGTCGAACCCCGCACCTCTTCCTGATAATGTTGAACTCCTGTTACCAAATCAACTTCAGGGATATCCATCTTTGGCTGAATTAACATTGATTTAGTATTAGAGCCTACTCTAATTGAAATCTGCGTCTGACCTTCCATCTTGCCTTGAACAATCTCGATAGTGTCGTTTATCTGATCATCCATTAGAAGACATTGATCGACACGCAAGAAGCGACGAGTAACAGAATTCTTATATCCGACTTGACCAGAATCTCCGTACTTACCAATCGTGAAGCGACCATGGTTGCGGTAACCAAACTGTTTTTTGCTTTCCAAAGTTCCTAATACGGCAGTGCCTGACAAACATGCATATTTATCGATTTCACGCTGGATATATGCCTGTTTCAATTTTAGTTGGTAACTGTAAGAAACATGCTGCCATTGACACCCACTACATTCTAAGAAATATTTGCATGGTGCTTCAATTCGATTAGCATTAGACTGAATTACACTCGAAACTCTTGCTGCAATACGATCAGGAAATTTTTTCTCTACTTCAGCTATGACGACTTCACCTGG
>MDTE01090828.1_pt1 | contig 33793 bp, 21 predicted proteins | sample 811231 | NCBI WGS metagenome assembly MDTE01 (sample SAMN05326651, study PRJNA326480) | marine metagenome | isolation source: seawater | place: Indian Ocean: Red Sea | collected 2010
AGTTCCTAAGCCTCTCCTCAGTCATTTCCAGCTCATCATCTAGCTCCAACTGAATTAGTCTTAGGTACGCCTCATGGTGGTCCTGACTCCTATTGAATCGACTAGGAACCCTGTTCTCAGCTTCGACCACGTTCTATCGTCGAGACCGACCCCTATCACCGTTACTTGATGGAGCAGTAAAAACCTCTTCAGATATCGCGAGTGAGAATTAAACGCTCAATGCAATTGAGAGGGATGTCCGGGGGGGCTGGGATGGTTTTTGATAGGTTCAAGTCGTGGAGAAATTCCCAAACCAAGGGAAAGGTGTGCCCTTCTTGCCAGCACCTCAATCAAGAAGGAACAAAGGTCTGTACAAGATGTTACTACCAGATAGACAAGGCAGCCTTTGAACAGAAAGCCATTCTGGGAGATGAGGAGTCCACAGACTTGTTGGACGAGCTAATGAGCTCAATGGAAACCGAGGAAGCTCGGGTTGAAGTAATGCCCTCATCATTTGCAATGGATGACTTGACCGTTGAAGTCGAGCAATATGGGGAATCAGAAGACATCGTGCTAAACACAAAGCCCGATTTTGACTCAATGACAAACCATGAAGAAAACTTCGAAGAGGAATACAAACTGACATCCGACGACATACCACTATATGTCAATAAATTCGAAGTGCCAGAAACCGAACAGTACATTGTGGAAGAGAACAAGAAAACAAAGATAGAACTAATCCATCCAAATGCAGAGACTGCTGAGAATGTCCAAGTTGTACCAGCTAGTCAGGTTTTGGAATCGAATGGGTGGAGTGGCCAAAATGAAACTTCTATCGATGATCCAGCAGATTTCGATGGTGACGGAAAAGTGGATGAGTACGAAGCAGCATTCGCAAATGAACCGGAAAAAACTCCTCAAGCAGAGCCAATTCCCAGAGCCCCATCAATTCCAATTCCAAGACTAAAAGCAGAACCAGTCGTTGAAGATGAGAAATTACAGAACTCAAGTGATACTGTTAGAGAAGTTCCTTCCGCCCCAAACCTAAATTTTGAAGAACGCCCTCAAGAGGAACAGCTTTTCAGTGAAAACACGACATTCTGGCCTTGGCTACAGCAGGAAGAGTGGGCTGCTCCCGAGATCATCAAGCAATTACAGTCTGCAATAAGATCAGCAAAGGACCAGAACACTGCTCAGGCTACAGTCCTACTCGACGAAGTGGGCCCTCATCTGGGGAATAGAACCTCCCTAGTATACTCAGTTGCAAGGTTACTGATCTCAATCGGAAGGGAAAGGGAGGCGAAGAAAATGGTCGAGTTGGCTTTCGAAGCCAATCCCGATGATCCAGATATCTCTAGAGCGAGGGATAAACTGGCTTCATAACCTCTTTCTCTTACGTAGAACTCATGCGTCGGACCAACTCCCCCCACTCGATGATCCGAAGGGCCACCACTTCAATCAGAGTCGACGAGGGCTTGGTCCTTCGACCCGTTTCAAGAACTCATCTTCCTGATATCATCGAGGCCTTCGAGGAGACCTGGCCCGAAGTCATCAGAGCCATGCCCTGGATCAATCCAGATAAGGAAGCTAAGCCTCAGATTGAAGATTTCATTATAGATACAGAGACGAAGGGAAGGTCGGGAATACTACATCACTGGGTGATGATCAGACCGTGGGATGGCTACGTCCTAGGGCTAATTGGGTTCGACAGAGTAACTAGGTCAAAGAGGGCTATGTGGAATCTGGGATACTGGGTAAGGAGCTCAGAGCAACGACATGGCTATGCTCGAAGGAGCATCGACGCCTCGTTAGAGTGGCTCGGTCAGCCCGGAGTCATTACTATTGAGATGAAAGTCGATCCAAACAATACTCCTGGGACAAAGACGGTGATGAGGACAGTCAGGAAGTGGGGTGGGGAGAGGTGCGTATTGGGCGACTCCCAGATTACTGTTGCAGGGATTAGAACTACACACGAATGCCACTTAATCGAGATTGGTAGGGAAACACCCTCTTCATCATAGAGACTCCGTCGACCCATTCAAAAAATACACCCGACTCGTTAATCCGCCCTGCGGGGCAGTGCGTGAACATGTCTCCCCCCGATCCTCGCCAGTCACTACCCGATGCGGACTACGAAGAGACGAACGAGTGGCTGGAAGCTCTTCGATCTGTGGTATCCTCCCAAGGCTCAAACAGGGCCAGACTTCTCCTCCAAGAGCTCATGGCAGAGGCGAAAGCACTCGAAATTCCAATCAATCCCCCATCCAGAACACCTTACCTGAATTCAATTTCTGTGGAGCAGCAACCTCCGTATCCAGGGAACCTTGCATTGGAGAGATCGATACAGAATCATGTTCTATGGAACGCAGCGGTTATGGTTTCTGATGCAAACAGAAGGATGGATGGCATAGGAGGCCACATCTCAACTTACGCCTCTAGCTCGACCCTATATGAGGTAGGATTCAATCACATTTTTAGGGGCAAGAATCACAATGGCGTGGGAGACGCAGTTTTCGTTCAAGGCCATGCTAGCCCGGGAATTTATGCAAGGTCTTTCCTGGAGGGTAGGATTACCAGAGAACAGCTCAAAAATTTCAGACAGGAGGCCTTCAATGACGGGCTCTCCTCCTACCCACATCCTCGTCTAATGCCAGATTTCTGGGAGTATCCGACGGTTTCCATGGGATTGGGACCTCTTGCTGCGGTCATGCAAGCAAGGTTCTGGAAATACCTCCATAATCGCGGACTTTCGGATACCTCTGGCAGTAAGGTTTTCTCATTCTTAGGCGATGGTGAGATGGATGAGCCAGAGGCAATAGCATCAATCGCATTGGCGGGAAGGGAACAACTAGACAACATAGTAACAGTAGTTAACTGCAATCTTCAACGTCTAGATGGGCCCGTAAGGGGAAACTCTAGCATCATTCAGGAGCTTGAGGGACTCTACAGAGGAGCGGGATGGACAGTAATCAAGGTGTTGTGGGGTTCGGGTTGGGACAAGATTTTCCAAAGGGATAGAGATGGAGAACTTCTAGGGGCAATTGAGTCAATTTCAGATGGAGATTGGCAGCGTCTCAGCACCCTATCTACATCTGAATTCAGAAAAGAACTGTTTTCCGGGAGCAATACCCTTGAAGAACTGGGCACTTCTCTCTCTGACAAGGATCTTCAGAGTCTCACAAGAGGAGGCCACGATCCAATCAAGGTCTATGCTGCCTACCAAGCTGCATTAGAAGCAAGGGGCCCAGCCGTAATTTTGGCACATACCGTCAAAGGATGGGGGATAGACTCGTTTGAGGGGAGAAACTCAACACATCAAAAGAAAAAGATGGATTTTGGCGATTTACAGGCTTACAGAGATGCCCTAGCACTAACATTGGACGACTCAATGCTACAGGATGATCCGTTCCTAGGTCTAGATAGTGAGTCAGACGAGAGAGAATACATGCAAAATAGAAGGGACCGAATGGGCGGCCCCTTGCCATCGAGGAACCCACTGAAAATCAAACTCAAGCTTCCTGATCAAGATGTATACGGAGGCTTTGATCAGGGTACTCCGGAAGGACAGGAGGTCTCCACAACTATGGCATTTGTTCGGCTACTGAGGAATCTGATGAAGTCTGAAATCGGAGAAATGGTAGTCCCGATAATTCCCGACGAAGGAAGAACTTTTGGAATGGACCCTTTGTTTAGCGAGTTTGAGATTTTCTCATCGAAGGGACAGAAGTATACCCCTGTCGATCACAAGATGCTGCTAAAATACAAGGAATCTGAGCAAGGGCAGGTACTTCAAGAGGGAATATCAGAAGCTGCTGCGATAGCATCATGGATAGCTAGCGCCACTTCTTATTCCCATGCCCAATCTCCTACAATGCCTTTCTATACCTTCTACTCTATGTTCGGATTTCAGAGGGTTGGAGATCAGATTTGGAGCGCTGCGGATGCTAGAGCACGGGGTTTCCTAATGGGTGCCACTGCTGGAAGGACCACGCTCAACGGAGAGGGCCTTCAACACCAAGACGGTCACAGCCTACTTATGGCTTCAGCAGTTCCCTTCTGCCGAGCTTGGGATCCTGCCTATGCCTACGAGCTATCCGCAATCATCAGGCATGGAATCGATGAGATGTGGGGCCAGAATCTAGATGTCTTCCACTACGTCATGTTGTATAACGAGAACCAGCAGCAGATTCCAAAGCCAGATGGCTCAGATCAGGGAATAGTAAAGGGCGCTTATCTCCTTGAAGAGATAAAAAACAGTGGTCCAAGAGTCAGGCTTCTTGGTTCTGGACCTATCCTAAAGTACGTAAGGGAAGCTGCGCAAACACTTTCTTCTGATCACGGAGTCAGCTCTGAGGTTTGGTCGGTTACCTCCTATGGCGAACTTAGGAGATTTGGAATCGAGGCAGAAAGGCAGACAAGACTCAATCCAGAGGAACCTAAGGTTCCATACGTTTCAGATTGTTTTGGCGACCAAACTCCAACAGTCGCAGCTTCAGACTACATTGCATCAGTTCCAGAGATGATTCAACGCTGGATCGGAGGTCGTTTCGTAGTTCTAGGCACAGATGGATTCGGACGCTCCGATTCCAGAGAGGCACTCAGGTCCTTTTTCGAAATTGACACAAGCAGCATTGTGATTGCGTCTTTGTCAGCTCTGGAGCAAGATGGAAAGCTGCCAACTGGTACGGTTAAGAAAGCAATGATAGAAACCGGAATCTCCTCGGATAGGTCTGACAAGACAGAGTGATCAAATGGGCAGGATTGCAAACTCTGTCAAGTTCTTGTTTAGATGGCTACCATGGGTGGTAACCGGCGCCTCTTCGACCTACAGGAGCCTCCCTGAGGAATCAAAAGAAGAGATCAAGGTAGTAGCCAAGGAGCCACGAAAGTGGGGCGAATCAATAGAAAGCACATGGGACTCCACAAAAATAGGGGCCGAGCACTTCAAGGAAACTTCAGGAATTCTTGCAAACATACTTATTGGACGAAGGGTAAGTAGGAAAGAAAGACTTCAGGCTAGGGACGATTTAGCCTCATTAAGCATTATTGTCCCACCTCTCAGGGTTTTCATGATTCCCGGAAGCCAGATCCTCCTTGGAATTATGGCCAGAGTAACCCCTTGGAGGCTCATTCCCGATGAATGGATTCCGATTAATGCTCTAAAGAAGGCTAGGGGTGAGCCAGACTCCATCGAGAAAGAGGTTGGAATGGTGATGAGGCTTATTGGCAGGTGAAATCCAGGAAAAATACGAAAGATCACTATCTAGGGATAGTAATATTTGATAGAAAGTAGTTATGCTTCAATGCATCACCTACCTCTATCCAGTCAGGAACTTTTCCTTTGAAATCGTCATATCTATGACCGGGCACTAGCTTCCATTCACTTGGAAGTGAAGATAAAATCTCCTTGGCTTTGATAAGACTCCTCTGTTGAGCCCCCGGATCACCACCAGGAAGATCAACCCTCCCAGCACTCCTCACGAAAAGAAGGTCTCCTGCATGGTAAACACCATGCCCGTGAATTGTCACATGGCCCGGGGCATGTCCGGGTGAATGGGTGATGGAAAGACTAATCGAGCCTGCTGACCAATTTACCGACTCGTCAGCTGCACAGTCCCATGTATTTGTGAAGTCAACCTTGCGGAAAACAACATGGCCGAGAAGACTTGGAACCTTAGCCTCTTCATGACCCCATACTTCTAGTTCGGGAAACCTCCTAATCATTCCTGGAAATCCGGCAGCATGATCTCTGTGAGTATGGGTGTATAGGAGGTGTGTCGGTTCCAAACCCTCCTGCTCGAGCTTCGCCTCCCAAGCTTCCGCATCGTACGGATCGATAATTGCAACCAATCCATTTCCCCTGTCCACGAATGCAGTATTCATATTCATCAGTGGTCCCATCTGGGTAACCCAGACCTCCACTCCGTCTTCCCACTCTGAGATGTGGAACTCTCCGTCAGCCAGCATGTTTTCTCCGAAGAAGTCATCAAACAAAGTCGTAATGCATATACAAGCAATACTAAGCGGTCAGGATGGGAAAATGGCATACGACGCACAGGAGGTAGAGACACGCTGGCAAAAGGCGTGGTCGGATGAAGGGGTTTTTGAGGCGGATATAGACGACTCCAAGCCCAAGTTCTACTGCTTGGAGATGTTCCCATATCCGTCAGGCCACATGCACATGGGTCACGTCAGGAACTATTCAATTGGAGACGCAATGGCACGATTCCAGCGTCTTATGGGAAAGAATGTGCTCTACCCCATGGGTTACGACTCGTTCGGAATGCCCGCTGAAAACGCAGCGAAGAAGGAGAGGGGACACCCTCACGAAGTCACGCACAAAAACATCTCAAGTATTCGATCTGATCAGGAGAGGATGGGATACTCTTACGATTGGAGAAGACAAATAGCAACATCTGATGTTGATTACTACAAGTGGAACCAAGATATGTTCCTGACCCTCTACGACAGGGGGCTGGTTGAGCGAAGGATGGCTCCGGTAAACTGGTGTCTGGATTGCGACACTGTTCTTGCAAATGAGCAGGTTAAGAATAATCGTTGCTGGAGATGTGGCTTGGAGGGGGTTCAGAGAGACATGGCTCAATGGTTCTTGAAGATGACAGAGTACTCCGATGAGTTACTAGAAGAACTGGAAAACATCTCATTCCCCGAGAACGTTAAGGCAATGCAGAGAAATTGGATCGGTCGTTCTCAGGGCGCACACATTGACTTCTCAATTGCAGACTCAGAATCTCAAATTGGGGCTTTCACAACACGACCAGACACAATTTTCGGAGTCACTTTCGTGACATTGTCACCCGAACATCCTCTTTGTGGAGAGATTTGTGCAGGAACAGAGTGGGAGGAAGGCTGGAGAAAGCTTAGGGACGAGTGTGCAAGGATGTCTGAGTTTGAGCGAATAAACATGCTGAAGGAGAAGAAGGGAGTTTTTCTAGGGAAACACGCAGTAAATCCCCTAAGTGATGAGAAGATTCCAATTTTTGCAGGTAACTTCGTGGTGTCTTCTTACGGAACTGGAGCAGTAATGGGAGTTCCCGGGCATGATCAGAGAGATTTTGACTTCGCTAAGAAATATGACCTAGAGATTAGGAAGGTTCTCGCTCAGGATAATCAAGAAGACCAATCAAGACCTCTAAAACAGGCTTTTGAGGGTTATGGGCCTATGGTAAACTCTGCCAGAGAAGGTTTCGACGGCCTTTCTGGAGAAGCTGCAAAGGATGCAGTCATTGCTCATTTGCAGGAACTAGGATCTGGATACGGAACTGTGGAATACCGTCTGAAGGACTGGCTTCTTAGTCGTCAGAGGTTCTGGGGTACGCCAATCCCAATGATTCACTGCGATCATTGCGGAATAGTTCCTGTTTCCAGGGATGAATTGCCTGTCGAACTTCCACTTGATGTGGTTTTCAGTGAGGATCAGAGTGGAAATCCTCTATCCTCCCACGAGACATTCGTGAAGACAGAATGCCCATCTTGCAGCAAGCCTGCAACTAGAGAGACAGATACGATGGACACTTTCTATGACTCCTCGTGGTACTTTATGCGATTTTGTGACGCGACGAACGACACTTTGCCATTCGACAGAAAGGCCGTTGACTATTGGATGGGGGATGGAGTTGACCTCTATATCGGGGGAATAGAACATGCTGTAATGCACCTACTCTACGCACGGTTCTTCACCAAATTTACCAGGGACGCGGGAATGAACAGGGTGGGTGAGCCCTTTGGCAGATTGGTATGTCAAGGGATGCTAAACGCTCCAGCTCCTTATTGCGCTTCCTGTAATGCGGAATACCACGTGGATCATTTCGATTCAGACTGCCCTTCTTGTGGAGAAAAACTTTCCAGAAGGCAAGCAAAGATGAGTAAGTCTCTTGGAAACACTGTAAGCCCTGAGGAGATGATCTCAAAGTACGGTGCTGACACTGTTAGGCTATTCATTCTCTTCGGAGCAAACCCTGAAGCGGGAATGGACTGGTCAGACAGTGCTCTTGAGGCGAATCACAGACAGATGTTCTCGATTATGGAATCTGTGGATTTTGCAATGTCTCTTTCCGAATCCCCCAATCCCATTGACAGCTGGCTCTTGGCACGACTTAGGGAAAACCAGAGGAATTGGATGGAGGCTATGTCGGAAGTAAGCCTTCGTGAAGGAGTAATGATCAGTCATTTTGAGATGCTCTCTGATTGGTCATGGTATGTCCGAAGAGGTGGCAGAGACAGATCTACAGCTATGTCTTTCCTTGAAGGATGGATTCCAATGATGGCTCCTGCCACACCTCACATTGCAGAGGAATTCTGGAATAAACTAGGAATGGACGACCTTCTAGCAAAGCTAGTGATGCCAGATACTGGAGTTAACCCCGAAGACACTCGAGTAATCTCCATTGAAAACTACATCAGGCAGATTATCTCCACTGGAAGGAATCTAAAATCTCTGGCTGAAAGGCACTCAGAAGGGGAAATAACCCGAGCGATAATTCAGACCTCTCCAGTATGGAAGTCAGAATTGGCAATTGAGGCAATTGGGTTAAACTCAGAGGGATTTGATTTCAAATCTCAAGGAACTGAACATGTCCGATCAATGGACATATTCAATGACGAAAGAATCAGAACAGAGCTGTTCCAGACTTGGTCATCGATAACTATGGGTAGCAAGAAAAAGAGAGGTAAAGTACACCTCTGGTCAGAAGGGGAAAGAGACCTGATTCTAGCGCGCATAGACGAATCAGAAGTTATTATCGAGAATTCAGAATTCATTGCTTCCTCCTTGGGAGTCGACTCGTTAGAGTCATACTCAGCCGGGGAAGGGGAGGATGTGGGGGGGAAGGCGAAAGTCTCGTTCCCTCTGGAACCAGGAATAGCTTTCCTCTAGGTGAATCATGTCCTCTCCGAAAGTAATCTTCGACAACGATTGCTCAAAGTGCAGCAGATGGGCTAGATTTATCGAGAAAAGAGACAAGCACTCTCGAATCGAGTTAATTGGCCAGAATTCTCCCGAAGGGGAAAAGGCTATGATTTCAATTCCAGACCGGTTTGAAGGGGTCGATTCAGTTTTTCTGATTTCCCCTGAAGGAGAATGGTTTTCCAAGAGCTCAGCGATTTGGAGGATTTGCAGATATCTCAAGTTCCCTTGGCCGATTGCATCAACTATTTTTCTTGTCCCCCTGCCAATTAGAGACATAGCCTACGACATATATGCCAGCATGAGAAAATAGCTCTAACACTCGGTGGGTTCATGGAGCTCCGACTTCTGGCAATACTGTTGAGCGAAGGCAAGAGTACCAAGAGACGCCGCGGTCGTAGAAGGCGACGGCGATCCCGAGAAGACGAGAATAATCGATCAAATGGCAATGGAAGAAGGCCTATGAACCCGGAGTTCGAAAGGGCATTGGGTAGGTTTTCTGCTAACCCTAGACCGATGGGAATCCCCGAAGTCATTGACCCCCCTCCTAGGAGGGTAAATATCTCGTGGAAGATAAATGCAGTTTCTAAGAAGGTTCAGGATGAGGCAGGAAAGATAGCCTGCAAACCCGGAGAATTTGGATTCCTCCCAGAGCAGAGAGTGACGGAGATAGCAGAACAGCTCGATGGAATGCCTATTTCATTGGAGCAGGCTCTCTCTCTGAGAGCAGCTCTAAACCAAGAGAAGAGCGTCTACTCTCACTCAAAGCTAATGAGGAGGTCAAATGAAATTAGTCGAAGATACGACTCAGGGGAGAGCGTAATCTCACTTTCAAAGAGATTCGATGCACCGCCAGTAAACACATTCAGGGCTGTCCTGACTGGAAGGGGGTGGACAAAGACTAGGATAAAGGACACCCTAAACAAGAATCCTTCGAAGTTGAACAATAGGGACAGAGAACAGTTTGAACTTGCTGAATCGGTAGACAGGGTAAGCTCAGTTAATCAGACCGAGACTCAGAATGCTGCTGAGGTTTTCGAGGAAATCCTATGCGATCATTTCGAGTCCCTGGGCGTCAGATTTCGTAGTCAGGATGAACTGCTTAACGAGCAGAAAAAGAACGAGGGAAGGGCAATCATTACTCCCGATCTTCTCCTAATTGATGATGTCAGGATAAATGGAACTCCATGCGCTTGGATTGACGCTAAGCACTTCTTTGGAGCAGATCTAAAGTTTCCCAAAAAGAAGACTCAGAAGCAGGTGGACAGGTATGTATCAGAATATGGCCAAGGAGCTCTAGTATACAGGCACGGATTCTGTGAAGGCCTCAGATTAAGAGGGGCAACAAAGTTGGACTCGAGCCCATTAGACCTTAAGCCTCTAGAAGACTTCCACGAGAATTCGAAGAGCTAACCTTACCTTGTCCTTGATACTCTACTATGGCGCGAAGAAATACCGCACCTCTCCAGCTCATCTACAAGCTTACTCATCCAATTACCTGGCTTCTCAGGATTTTTCGGGACAACCACCAAGCTCTCACCAAGCATGCACATCAGTGCTATTAGCTCCTCAGAAAGCCCTAACTCCGATATAGAACCATTCACCTCGTCCTTCAACTCCTTTCTTGCAGCCTCACTTTCTAGCTCACTACTCGAAGAGAACGACAAAGAGGCCTCTATGAGATCCTCCCATCTCTCCCTTTTCCAGCCACCAGCCCCTATTCTTTCCATTTCCGCTTCTCCAGCGAGACTAATTTTCTCTTTCCAAAGGGGGTCATCGATATAGCCAGAAGTTAGAGTCCCAGTTTTATCCCTCCAACACAAAAGAACTGGCGTGGCAATGGACCACCCCTCAGATTCTCCAGGACCATTATCAAGCAGTTCTCCAGAGTACGGCGAACCTGCAGAGTTTCTTCTCACTACACCACCCGAAGAAAGAGCTGTTGTGTCCCCAAGTCCACTAGAATTTCCTCTTTCGACCAGATGAGCAATCATATACGATCTTCTCATACATTCTTCATGAGGAACGCCCATTGCTCTCTGAAATGCAATTGCCGCTGCAACTGCTCCAGATGCAGACATCCCGAATCCCTGAGATGCAGGCAGACCGATCTTTATGCTCAGCTCCCAATCAACTTCTCCAGTCTGAGGGAGCTCCTCAATCAGTCTATTTAGCACATCTTGGTACAATGCCGAGTGATAACTCTCGTCCAGAAATCTGACGATTAGTGAACCCCCACCAGACTCTCCTTTTGCTATTGCCTCAACCCCATCCTCTACGCAAATACCAACCCCCCTGCTTCCTTGCCAAAGCAGGTCATCGGAAGAATCCTCGATTGTAAAAACAAGAGTCAGGTGACCCCCACATTCGCCCCTACCCAGCATCGTAGGCATAACATCTCATCCAGAGTGGCAGTAATGAATTATTTTAATTCAAAGAGCTTCTGAGAGATCGTTGTCAAGAGATCCAAATCTATTCGCCAACTCTTCTGAAGCCTTTTCAAAAGCAGTTCTTGGACTCATTGATCCATCTGTTTCGAACTCCAGAATGTAATCTCCAGGAACTTCCTCAAGAACTACTGCTTCCTTGAATTCCCGGGATGCCTCCGTGCCTTCGCCGACATGATTCAGCTCTCGCGTCAGGGCAGCCACCTTATCGATATCAACCAGCTTTCCGTCTTTATCGAAGTCTTTTGCTGAAATTCCTAGATCCATTTCCCATAGAATCTTGGCCTTTGATTTATTTTTCAGAACACCAACTCTTCTTGGGATGAATGCAACTCCACATACTGGAGACCACTTTGTATGGTCTCTTCCTCGGCCCATAACTGCCGTCGCGTAGAACTCAATCATCTGCCCCTTTAGCAACTTAGTTAGGGGGATGCTCTTGTATTCACCGGGAATCTCAAGGGATTCCTCACCAAGGTACTTCATGTCTCCAGCCGTAACCCATTTGCCTTCCTCAGTCCCAAAAACGACGCAAGTGTAAATCATCTGGCACTCTAAGCACCCTCTGTCCTCTTCTACAAGGTCCTTGCAGTTGGGGCATTCGTCCCGGAAGTGGAACTTGTCGTGCTCCGTCGGAATTGGTACCATTGCAAGCCTCTGAGCCAACATTTCATCAGGAATCGGCCCTGTAGTCTCCCAGATTTCTTCATCTTGTTCCTTAGTTCCCAACTGGAATCTAACGCTGTCTATTGCCATCTTGGGAGTATCTGAGATCAAGGATCTCCTAAGCCCGTTTGCAAAGCTTCTATCAGTCCCAGAGAGTAATAGTTGCATTCCGTCTTCTGATTCCTTCAATATCTCGATTTTCACCATCTCACCATCTCCTAATCAAACTCTTCTTCCTCGACGCCCACCTTTGCTCTTTGTTCCGTCTGTCGGCATAGGAGTCACATCTTCGATTCTAGTAATCCTCACACCAGCCCTAGTCAGAGCACGAATCGCAGCTGTGGCTCCAGGTGCGCTATTTGATCTGTTACCACCCGCACCTCTGTACTTGACAATCACTTGGTCGAACTCCTTTTCAGAAAGCATCTCAGCGATTTTCTCAGCAGCTCTGGTTGCCGCGAACTGTCCACCAGAATCACTACCACCTTTGGTTACCATCCCACCTGAGACCTTGCATACGGTCTCAGCTCCAGTTAGATCCGTCGCTGTAATTAGCACATTGTTGAATGTGCTGTAGATGTGTAGAATTGCTTTATGCCCCATCAGTTATCCTCCTTGCCGTCATTGTTTGAAACTTCTTTGGCACTCTCTTCGGAATTGTCTTCTTCATCAGAGACTCCATCCTCTATTTCCTCTTCAGAAGGAATTCTCCTAGTCTCAAGCTCCTTTCTGAAAACATGCTCTTCATTTGCAAAAGGCGAGTTAGAACTGTATCTCAACTCGTCCTCCTCTTCCTTAAGGACATGATAACCCGGAACGGTCATCCTTTGATCACCGATACATATGTGGCCGTGAACTATCAAGTTCCTTGCAGATCTCATTGATGGAGCCAGCCCCTTGTAGTATACAACTGACTGCAACCTTCTAGAGAGCATGTGCTCTACATTTATCTCAAGCACATCCCCAACATCAGCCCCATCCTGCAAAAGTCCCTTTTTCGTTAGTGAATCTAGTAACTGTTCTTTCTCCTTAGCATAGTGGCCTTCTGATGAATCCACTCTACCAATCAGCTTCATAGCTTGGTTCCTATGTCTTCTGAGAGCCGATTTCTCCTTCCATATCTCTCGCATTCCACCAACTTTCTTGAGGCCGTATCTCTCTTTCAGATCATGCTCTTCATCAATTCTAGCCTGCTTCCATGGGTGTGTGGGTGTCTGAGTCTTAGGTCTGGAGAATTTCGGCTCGCCCATTTAATCACCTTACTTCTTTCTCTGGACACCTAAGGCTGAGCCCCTTCGTCCATTTGATCTAAGTCTCTGTCCTCTAACCTTGTGACCACTTCTGTGCCTCATTCCTCTGTAGGTCTTTATCTCTGCAAGCCTGGAAACATCATCATCCTTGGTCATACTCACTTCATTTGCAATGATGTGGGCATCTTCGTTGGTTTCTAGGTCTCTTTGCCGATTAACCATCCACCAAGGAACATTAGTCGCATATTCGTCAATCGCATTCCTAAGCCTATCTTGTTCCTCAGAGGAGAGGTGTCCACCTAGCATGCTACCGTCAATTCCGGAAAGACGGCAGATCATCATCGATGTACGAATCCCCACTCCCTTCACAGAAGTGAGCCCGTAGGTAATAGGCTTGAGGCCATCAATGTCGCTATCAGCGATTCTAACTATGTATGAGAAGTCGTCTCCGAGCTCTGCTTCGTCCACTTTTGGCATTACGGTTCCCCCGTGGTTCACCTTTCGGTGGCCTTTTCGGCATCTCCGCGAACTACAGTCCCTATTTGAATCGATTGGAGACAAATTTCGACTAAATTATCACTCTTTACAAACTATGTACAGCTTCTGGGCTCCATTGGGCCTATGGACATCCATATCCACCATGAACCCACTTTCCCCCCCTACTCCTTTGAGCTCCTTGGTAATCCTCCTCTGTAGGGTTGGGTGAATCTCGGGCTCAAGAGTGCAACGCAAAGTAATCTTGCCTATTCCCCTCTTGGCTAAAGATGAAGCAACTTGGTCAATGGTGTGTAATTCGGGGGGAGACAGCCTTTGTTGGATAATTTTTCCTGTAGCCACTACGAATCCTCGCACATCTTCTTCATCAGAAATCTCATCAGTATGGATTAGAAGGGGCCTCCTTCCTTCTGTTCTAATCCAAGAAGAACCTGAACTACTGGACAATGCACCCTTTAACCACTCTTCTTGCAATCCGCTTTCCATAAGGGCGGGGTCAACTATTGTCAGGAAAGCACCTCTAGGTACATCCAGAGCACTGCTGAATGTGGATGCTTCCGATGAGACCTCCTCCCCTTCAAAGGTGGCAATCACGTTCTTTCTGCCAACTCTAATACATCTTCGTGAGCTGTTTGATGACAGAGATCCCACCCAAACCGAAAGCCTGTCTACTCTTCCTCCGCCTCTGCTTAGCCATTCCCAAGTCCAATTTGATCCCGGGAAGGTGGCCTCCAGGATCCCATCTATCATCGATCGTTGAACTGAGTCCAGTCTAGGAGAAAGATCTAGCAATACTGCAGGCCCTCTAGGACCAACTTGCAAGTTATTACTCCACGACTTTAGAACCGTCTTTAGATCCGGCTCCATTTCCTCAATACTATGACTCTGAGCATCTCTGGGTCTTGCAGGATCGATATGAAGCATTGCTACAGGCGGGGGAGCTCTGGTCCCTGAGTCTCTAAGACTTCCCCAGTATGCGGACATTGCTGACTCCGCATTACTTCCATCACCAATCAGGACCCTATCTAGGGTTCGTTGAACTTCTCCATCAGAGTTCAACTCCATGTTTGCAGCACACAACTTTGCCACTCCTTCCTCCAGCTCTATTCCCAAGGCAGGACGCATAAGAATCTTGGAAAACGCGATTAGTTGTAATCCGGAACCAGCAGCAGGATCTAGAATTACACCTGCAGGAAGGGCCATCGGATCTATTTGCCCAGCTCTGATCGATGCTATTGACCAAGGAGTAGCCAGCCTCTTCATCTCTTCAGTCATGAAGAAAGAAGGCTCACCCTTTCTGGAAGACTCGGGATTTGACTTCTTCTTTGCCATAGACAAAATTTTCTTTGAGGGGACAATGGCCTCGAATTCCGCTTCGGTCACGACGCCCCCTGATGCTACTTAGTCAAGTCTCTTTCGCGACAAACTACTATGACAGCGGTGCTCTGTTCACCTTTAGCTCAAATCTCAGCCAAGTGTCTTGGAGCTCATGCCCCTCAGAGTTTCCATAAGCTATTGGTGGCGGTAGCAGGGTGGTATGGGTAGTCCCGGTCTGAGTAGCTGGATGGAAGGCTCCTCTATCGGAATCTATGTCAAGACCAATTGCGGACCATTCGAATCCATCTATGGTTGTAGGGTCATTTCCTGCGGTAACCCAAAGGGTCCCCTCGTCCAATTTATCATCAGTATCAGCATCCCATAGGACATAGTCAACCTCAACTCTGTCATTGTAATCAATATGGATGTCTTTCTGCACTTCCTCGAAAATATTCACATCCATCCTAACCTGTGCCTGAAGAACTGAGACATGAGTAGCAGTGATGCTAACCTCTCTCTCTTCGATTGACTCAGTTAGAGCAATCTCTACTATGACACTCTCATTTCTCCCTAGCTCATTGATTATTAGGAATGGCTCGTTTTCGTTTGCCGAAAAAACCACTCCTCCTCCACTTATTTCCAGAACAAGACTGAGAGTCTCATTCCCCCTATTGTACACAGCCAGACTAGCTGTGTCTCCTTCTCCTTGGTGCTGCCAGTCGCATCGCAACTCTCCAGGGAAAAGGAACTTGTCATCTTGGTCAGCCCACGAATCAGGAATCACCCAGTCATCTTCTCTAGATGAACAGCTGTCAAACAGCAGGCCGATTTCCCAGACCCACCTATCATTTTCCTTCAGCAACTCAACATCGGTGGTCGCCAAGGAAGAATCAACGTCGTCGAGGAAGGACATCGCAGAAAGTCCTAGCCAAACAGAGGAAAGGATCAGTCCTATCGCCGTGACCACAGATAGAATTAGAGCAGCTCTGGGAACTGCCATTTTATTGAGGCCAAGTGGAATTGGAGGGTGCTCTACCTCATCAGGAGTGTCAGATATCCAAGACCTTGTCACAAGCTGCTAGAATAAACCCCCTGCCATCAAGGTTGGCTCTATTGGATCAGTCATTAGCCATTTCATCTTGGTTTTCTAGACCCAACCAGGCAACAACTCCGAGCTCTATAGCTAGTATAGCCATCCCCAAAAGAAGCTTATTTTGCTGGAAAATCTCTCCAGATGAAAATACAATAGATACTAGAACGGCTGCAATCAAATCCAATAGACCCCAGATTCTCAGTGACTTTCTGAGTTGCAGAATTCCAACAATCCAGACTACTGTGGACATAACTACCATCAACATTGGAAGGTAAAGGTCGCCAATCATTCCCAGAGATAGGGATCCAATGAGAGCAAAGATGTGCCCATCCACTGCTAGGACAAATGTCCACCTCTCCAGTTTTAGAGGTACAGTCAGTGCACATAAAACAATCAACAGAGCTCCAAGGATTAGGACAAATTCCGCCATTAAGCCCAAAACACCGCTATTCCAAGAAGCTATGGAAACCATCGCCAGCACTGCACTGGGGATTCCAACCCCTAATCCGTTTGGCTGCGAGTCTTTGATGCTCCAGTAGCAGGCACTTACAGCAGCCATAATACCCGCTGGTCCGAAAGAAAGTAGGACTATTCCAATGGATCTTACACTCCTACTAGTTCCATCCAAGTTTTCCTCTACTCGTGATGATCTTCTGATTTCAACCCAATTTCCCAAAATTACGGAAAGGATCAGAATAGACTCAAGAAGGAACCAAGGCCCCTTCCAATCCAACATTTCACCATCAAACGGGTCTACAACAAGTGGGAAAGGCAACCCCTCTAGGATTACTGCTGCAGCGATTCGCGACAATAGAAGGGGGAATACAAACCAATCGATTGCTATCAAAATCCTCTCTATGAGATTCTTCTGGTGTAAAAGAGAAATTGTCGAGAGGACTAGAACTAGAACAGAAACAACTGCCATGTCAAGTAACTCATTCGGACTGCTTCCAACGGGAATCACATGAGCCGAAACTAGACAGAGACAGATACCTGAAATCGTCATAGCGATAGGCATTTCCATGCCCAAAATGTGGGGTAACTCTAGCTCAAGACCTCTGCTTCGGTTCCTTATCAAAAGGCAGATAATGCAGCAAAATACCCCTGCGGCAACCAATACTAGGGGTCCCTTGCCCAAAGCAGAGAGAATTATTGAGGCAACCAATACTATCCCAATGATCACTAAGCCGACCACAGGAGTGTGTGAAATGTCCGAAGTCAATAACTCAGATATATCATCAGTATCTGGTTTTTCTCTCATCTTCTTTCTCAGCTCTTGCATCTCTGCGATTTTCGGGCTATATGTCGACATAGCTCCATGAGCCGAAGATCTCTCCACTGCTGAGGAAGCCAAGCCAATAATCGCCTCTTTCTTGGCAATAGACTTCAGCTCTGATCTAAGCTCACCCTTAGAAATTAGCCAAATAGAAGCCGAGACAAACATACCAACTGAAGATATTTGCAGAACAACGTCCCCTGAGCGAGATGCTAGGAAAGTTACCAGAACCAGTAGAACCAATGCCGAAGAAGCCGGCTTCAGCATTTGCTCCATTTTATCCGCTCTTGGGAGGTAAACTGCGAGGATTATAGCAGTGCAGAGAACGGCAATCGCCGATTCAGAAATCACCAAATCACCAATGAAATCATAGTACCACTCTGGTGAACCTAGACCATTCGCAGGATTATTTCCAACAAGAATCACTAGAACCGGGATCGTCATTACTCCAAGTCCAAGTCCGAAAATCTCGTCTTCAGCATAGTACAGAATGGAAGTAACTGACACACATAGGATCAAGGCCATCGACTGATCCAGTCCATGCCTCCACTGAATCACTAAGCAAGTAAATGAAAGAACCCATAAAATCCCTCTACCCCCCCCTTTTCTAATTCCTAGGTTCAGGCTAATCACATGCAGTCCCGATAGAAGGGCGAACAAGAAAACAATTGAGGAAGAGGTGAATCCTCCAAATTGGGCCATTAACAAAATTGTCAACATAGGAAGCCAAAGTCCTATGTTCCAGAGGTTGAGAATTTCTGAGTCTCTAATCGAAGCAGAAATTTCAGTAATCCCTAGAAATCCAGAAGCTAGGTTTACGCCTTTATCACCAAGCCTGAAATTGACAAAAAATAGGAGAATCGAAGCTATTGCCAAGTATACTGAAAGACTTCCGGGTGACAGATCAATAATCCCTGAGGTTTCAGAAACATCCCTTGCAAGCATTACGGTTCTAATGACTTCTTCTAATGACTTCTCGACAATAATCCAAGTCCAGGGCAAGAGAACAGTGACCCCTGATAGAGAGGGCGAGTTCCTTCTAACAGCAAGAAAAGCAGTTCCCAGATGGAGCATTGTCAGCATTGCAAGCAGAGTTGCTCCTCCATCCCCGCCTGAGGAGGAGGGCTCCGCTGGAACTAGGATGACCAAAATCCCCAGAATAACCACTGAACCAAGCCACAATACTCTATCAGAAACGCTATCCTGATCCCGGATGATAATGAAAATCGTAGTGCAAGAACCAATTACCGTGAAGAATTGATATTTAGTTAACCCAATTAGGTCTCGAATTGAATCTCCCCCCAGAAGTACAATGGTCAGAAACGTACCAGCAAGGATCAGAGGCTGGGCTACACGAAATGAGTCAACTCCCCTTACTACCAGATAAGATCCCCCAAATGCCCCTCCCAGGAAGGTCACCATCCCGAGAGCATAACCGATGTCTTCCCTGTTCGAAGCAACAGCAAGAGAAGATCCAATCATCCCCAGGGATATAGAAACCCCCCACAGACCCGGCTTCCCTAATCCAACTGCTTCGAATCCTCTTGAGAACCAGTTTTCCTCTCTTGCAAACCTTGTAGCCATGAACGCATTAAGTGCAGTTACAACCATTAAGAGGAGGAAAAGAAGCAAAGGCTCCTCTATGGGAAGAACCTCCAGAGGCCCTATTTCAAACTTCGAAGTGACAGCATGCATACCAATCCACAAGTTAGAAGATGCAATTCCGAGCGAAGCCAGATTCCCCGATTTTCGATTTATCGCAAGCCCGTGAAGAAGAATTGTCGAAATCAGAATCATGGCAGCGACGCCACCCTCTCCAAACTCAGTTCCGGCAGTTGAACCAATTGCGAGCAATACAAGTGTAGACTGTGCCGCTATGGCATCCTGATCATGTCGATAAGCAATGTATATGTTCAGAGAAACTAGAATCAGTAACAAGACACCAAGTGATAGATCGTCACCGATTACCCCCCAATTTCTGAGCTCTATTGCAAGACCATAGAGCACCTTCATGGAGATAATCACCCAAGTTACACCTAGCAGAACCATTCTCTTCCTAGGAATCCAGATCTCACCTAATCCAAATCCAACTATAGCTAGGAAAATCAGAATGAAAGACCCAAGAAGTGCTTGGTCCTCGAAAGCTCTCCCTACTTGGATACTTATGGCACTGTACAATACTATCATCGAACCCATCAGAATCCAACTAATCCGCTTCTCTCCATCTGACGAAAGCACGGTTACAAGATCCCTATCAGGGGGGGATTCTACAGGCCCTTCCGAATTAACGGCTCCAGCTGGATCTTTCTTCGGTTCTGAGAAAGGATCGAAGAACTCTCCGAGTGCCTGATCAACATCTTCGGCCTTGACGGTTTCCTTATCCTCTGGGATATCAATATCCCCAAAATCTACTCCTGAAGATCTCTTGAACTCTTGTTCACGAATGATCCTGTCATCAGGCTCATCGCTATCCATTGATCTCCCAAGATGGACAGTATTGCATAATCGCATCCCCTGATTGACGCCCTTTCCTTCCGAATTTGGCAATAGGAATTTTTCGCCGAGCCGCAATACTTGAAGTGTTGATGCCTCTGGCATGGCTAGGGAATGGAGATGCAGGGCTCCTCTCAAGAGATGTCAACGGGCTTAGCTGATTTGGGTCTCGATCCTTCGGGACATATTCACTGGAATCTTGGTTGGAAGGATCTTCACTCCAAGGCAGAAGAACTAGGAGAGGCAAGACTCACCTCCGACGGAGTTCTTCTGGCAGTTACCGGAGATAGAACAGGACGATCCCCAAATGACAGGTTCATTGTCGATGAAGCTGGAATGGCAGAAGATGTCTGGTGGGGCGAGGTAAACAGACCGACAGCTCCAGCAGTGTTCGAGAGACTACTTGCAAAGACCCAGCATCACCTAGACGAAGCTCCCAATCTATTTGTCAAGGATGCATTCTGCGGGGCGGACCCAGAATATCGCATGCCAGTCAGACTAGTTACGGAGAAGGCCTGGCATGCTGCCTTCATGCACAACATGTTTGTCCGAGCAACAGAGAAAGAGTTGGAGAATCATGATCCCCAGTTCACCATTCTTCACGCACCGGAATTGAAGTCCAGCATGAGCGATGGGGTGAACTCCGAGGTTTTCGTCATTATTGCATTGGATAGGGGTTTGGTAATAATCGGGGGGACCCACTATGCTGGAGAGATCAAGAAGGCAATTTTCACCGTTATGAATCACATTCTACCTGCTCGGGGTATTCTCCCTATGCACTGCTCCGCAAACACCGATGGCCATAACCCCGCATTGTTCTTTGGACTATCGGGAACAGGCAAAACGACCCTGTCAGCCGATCCAAAAAGAGCTCTAGTTGGTGATGACGAGCACGGATGGTCGGAAAGAGGAGTCTTCAATTTCGAAGGAGGATGCTATGCCAAGCTCATCAGCCTATCAAAGGAGGATGAGCCAGCAATCTATGCTACAACTTCAATGCCCGGTTCCATACTAGAGAACGTAGTTCTGAATGCAGATGGTACGCCAGATTTCGACAACTCATCCCTCACTCAGAACACCAGAGGGTCATACCCCATAGAATACATAGAGAATCGCACACCAGACTCGATGGCTGGAAATCCAACCCACGTAGTGTTCCTAACTTGCGATGCCTTTGGGGTCCTCCCACCCCTCTCAAGGCTGAGTCCAGAGCAAGCAGCGTATCACTTCATGTCGGGATATACTGCAAAGGTGGCAGGGACTGAAATGGGAGTGACCCAGCCACAGGCAACATTCTCGACGTGCTTTGGGGCTCCCTTCATGCCACGGCATCCTAGTGTGTATGCAGATCTCCTGTCTGAGAAGATTCGGAAGAATGAATCTAGTTGCTGGCTGATTAACACCGGTTGGATCGCAGGTGGGGCGGATGCCAGCAGCAGAATCAAGATTAGTTGGACTAGAAACCTCCTCAATGCGGCATTGAACGGAGATCTGGAAAATGTAGTATTCGTAAAAGATGAGAGATTTGGATTCGAGATCCCAACAACTTGCGAAGGAGTCCCAGAGGAGATTCTCCAACCCAGAGAAACCTGGGAAGACAAGAAGAGGTATGACAACGTGGCCAATCTTCTAGCTCAAATGTTCATTGAGAACTTCAATCAGTACACTTCTGTTTGCTCTGAAGAGGTCCTCGGAGCCGGACCGAAGCAGATTCTAATCGATTAGCCTCTGCCTCGAAGCCCTCTGAGCGTCGACAGCACAAATAGCCGACATGTGAACAACGTCTCTCACACTGTCCCTCCTCTGAAGAACGTGAGCAGGTCGGGATAGTCCTTCCAGAATAGGACCAGTCATCTCCGCACCAGCTATCCTCTGGAGTAACTTGTAGGCAATGTTTGCAGAAGCTAGATTAGGACATATCAATACGTTCGCAGGCCCATTAAATGACATGAATGGGTAGTCCTGCTGAATGTCCGGGACCAGAGCAGTATCTGCCTGCATTGGGCCATCAATCACCAAGTCAGGCTCCATCTCTTTGACGATTTCAATTGCCTCTTCTATTCTGTCAGTCCTCATCTCTGAGGATGTTCCAAAGTTTGAGAACGAGAGCATTGCTACCTTGGGTTGGACCCCGAATCTCCTTGCCACCTTTGCAGTTTGAATAGCAATCTCCGCTAGGGTTCTGGCATCTGGGTATATGTTGATGGTGGCGTCTCCGATGAACAACAACTGACCGTTCACTGTCATCATATACATCCCAACAATTCTGTGCGAATCTGGGTTGGAGCCAATTACCTGTAGGCAAGGCTTGACAATATCGGGATATTGGTGCGAAACCCCTCCCAAGTATCCATCGGCATCCCCCATTCTTACCATCATTGGTGCGAAGTAGGTTGTCGACTTGAGTTGCCTAACTGCATCCTCCTTTGTCAAACCCCTTCTTCCTCTGAGCCGGTGAAGCTCATCTGCATATTCAGCTCTCCTTCTGGAGTCGTATCTCACATCTATGGTTTCGCACTCAAAGTCAATCCCCAAATCTTCCTTTACAGATTCGATCCTCTTTTTTTGCCCAAGCAGTATGGGGATGCAGATTCCTTCAGAAATGCACTGAGCTGCCGCCTTGATGATTGTGGGGTCTTCTCCTTCGCAGAATACAACCTTCTTCCGATCTCTCTTGGCTTGGTTGATCACCCTTCTCATGATCGACCGAGTTAATCCCAACCTGGACTCGAGATTCTCCCTGTAATCGTCCAAATCGAAATCCTTCTTGGAGATCCTGGAAACACCTTCTTTAACAGCAGCTTCAGCTACTGCACTTGCCTCCCATATCAGGACTCTAGCATCGAAGGGCTTCGGTATCAGGTATTCGGGCCCGAATGACATTTGCTCTCCTTCGTATGCTGAGGTTACATCATCCGGAACAGGCTCCTTTGCCAGTCGGGCAATGGCCATGGTAGCAGCCATCTTCATTCCCTCTGTAATCTCGGTAGCTCTTACATCAAGCGCCCCTCTGAAGATGTAAGGGAATCCTAGTACGTTGTTGATTTGGTTGGGGTAATCTGACCTCCCTGTGGCAACAATAGCATCGTCCCTAACACTAAGGACGTCCTCAGGAGTTATTTCAGGATCAGGATTAGCAAGAGCAAAGATAAGCGGTCTTTCGGACATTCTCCCAACCATCTCAGGAGTCACGAGTCCTCCCTTGGAAAGGCCTAGGAACACGTCCGCCCCATCTAGGGCATCGCCTACCCCGCCGTCGACGACATCTCTAGCGAACTCCATTTTGTATTCGTTCAATTCCCCATTTTCCCCTCTAGACTTAGTGAGGATTCCACTAGAGTCAACCATCAGGAGGTTGTCTGTTTTCACCCCTAGTCTTACGTAGTGCTTCGCACAAGAAATCGCCGAGGCCCCGGCCCCCAGAATCACCACCCTAACATCTTCAATCTTCTTCTCTACAACTTCAAGCCCGTTGATCAGAGCCGCTCCAGATATTATTGCCGTACCATGCTGATCATCGTGCATTACTGGGATGTCTAGCTCTTCAACTAGCCTTCTCTCTATTTCGAAGCATTCGGGGGCACGGATATCTTCTAGATTGATTCCTCCGAAAGTCGGAGCAATCGCCTTTACAGCCTCTACAAACTCATCTACGTTCGACCTATCTACTTCTATGTCGAAGACATCTATATCAGCGAATGCCTTGAACAATAGCCCCTTCCCTTCCATAACTGGCTTGCTAGCTAGAGCTCCTATGTCACCAAGACCTAGAACGGCCGTTCCGTTGCTGATTACTGCAACAAGATTGCCCTTCGAAGTGTAGCTGTATGCCTTGTCGGCATCATCCCTGATCTCTTCACATGGGTAAGCCACGCCTGGAGAGTATGCCAACGAAAGCTCCCTCTGGGTCCCATGGGGCTTCGTAGGCACCACTGTAACCTTTCCAGGGGGTTTCGATGAGTGGTAGTTTAACGCGTCTTCGCGCAGTTGATTGCTGTCCACAGGACTACCTCGGGTGCTCCCGGATAAACCATCTCCTATGATGCTATCCTATTGCTAATTGGAGTATTATCGGCCAATATGGCAGCGATTCGATGTTCTAACCGTGGTGAAGATGAGCCTCTCAATGAGCAACTGGCAGACGTCTACCCATACCCTTCATAAATTGCACATCGAGGGACCGACTTCGTACCCATGTACTATGAGCGCGAAACGTCTGGCAGCAGAGCGATTGCCTTTTGCTTGGTTTCTCTGATGATGATGATTCCTTGTGGGGTATTTGTCTCAAGTAATTCAGGTGTTAACGAGGATCTGGAATTACGAAAAGCGGATTTTGTTTCTGGTAAATCATGGGGTGTTAATGGAACCAATGACTCAGGGTGGATTCTGCTCGAGGCCTCCGGAGCTGACCCCGAAAACGGAACACCTGCTTTGGGGGATGTCTTCTTCGAATTCGCCCCAGGAGCGGTAATCGATAACTTGACTCTAGAAATTGCCGTTAATGGGAGTGATGGAGTTTGGGTCAACCAGCCTCAATTGTCGATAATGGACACACAGACGAGCATATTGGACTGGACCGGTCTAGGGGGTTTGGGAATGCAGAACAGCTTCGCAGAAAACCCTCCAGGGGTAGTAGATGGAATCCTAGACTCATCTCTGAAACCCAATACAATTAGTGACGCATCATGGAATCTTCCCACTGGGATAGAAATCACGGATATGGTAATCGAGGCCTTACGTCCTGTTGACCCCAAGCTTCTACTAAGCCCAGAGGAGGTACCGATTCATGGAAGTGCGCAGAATCCATTCGACGGGAGGCTGTACCTTCTTGTCGGAGAAGACATGGTCCAACTAGACGACCAATCGAGCAAGAGGATCATCGACACAGTCCCCGGGATCAATGGGCGCTCTATTTTCGCAGATGGCAATCGAGATATCCTCTATGTTGGGGACTCGTCTGGAAACATGAGTGCCTTCAGACTCTCAGACTCGAGTCAGATTTCTGACTTCCCAAACGATCCCGATCCATCTGAATCTGACGCGATTTCCGCTATAGTTGTGGATATATTCGGAGTCACTTGGGCTGCTTCCAAATGTCGTCTTCACTACCTCATGACTCACTCCGGAGCTTCCTGGAAGAGTCTAGAATACTGCACCGGAAATGCAAACAAGATCCCCGTCGATATTCTCTCCGATGGCAGGACTCTATTCCTAGCCACCGAGAACAAAGCTATGCATAGGCTGGAATACAATTTCTCTGCAATCGACGCCTCGTCCTTGGTTCTTGAGAGGAACGATGTCTGGGACACCTCAAACTTCCTCTCCTCCAACTCCATAGTTGACTTGGAAGTCCACGAAGAAGTAATGTACATTGCAACCTCTGACTCAGGGATTGATCGAGTAGACACCTCTTCATTCACGTGGCTACCCTCGTGGACATCTTCGAACTGGCTCTCATCAGACGAATTGGTGGGGCTTGCCCTTGTCCCCGGAACTCTATACATTCTAGGAAGCCAACAGATCCAGACCTATGATACTGAAGTCCTGTTATTCGAGGCAGACATTCTGCTTGAGGACATGACCCTTTCTGGTACAGGACAGAGCATCAGTGCTTGGCCGGGAGGGATGGAAAAGTCCCCATTGGCTTCATCCGTGCTGGTGGGGGACTCATCTGGAATAATGGGCAGAATCCTAGACAGAAGCCCCGATGGGACCATCCCCCTGGTCAGCAGCCCTTCCATAGATGATCCACAGGTCACTGCAATAATTGATGATGAGGAATCGGGAGAGTTCTGGATGGCATCAGGAACGGTGATCGACATAATGGACAAGAGGGAAAACCTCTGGAAGGAGCCAACCGACCTCTCAGATAGCGTGACCGATCCAGGAGAAATAACCTCAATCGTTCAGGATGAAGACGGTTGGGTCTGGGTTGGTACTACAGGTAGCGGGGCCCACAGATTTAGCAACGTCGATGCCACCTACTTCGAGTCTATCCAGGGGCTTAACTCGAACCACGTAACCAGCATGGATCACGATCCCAGTACAGGCATACTTGTGATCGGCCACTTGGATGCAGGAGTGACTCTTTACTCCACAGACTCAAACAGCGTCATAGAAACATACTCCGAGACTGAGGGGCTGGACTCTAATTGGGTCAGGGACATTGCCACGAGGTATGGGGTTGCTTACATCGCCACGCAGGAGGCCGGCGTCATGAGGATAGATCTGAGCATCCCCTCAATAATCGGCTCCTGGCAATCCTTGGGTGTCGACGACCTAGACTCAGCGCCTGTTGCAGTAGACGGGGATAGGATCTACCTTGGCCTACATGGGCTAGGCGTCCTGATTTTCGATAGATTGACTAGTGACATCATTGATCTTTGGACTCCCGATGATCCCAATGGGATTCCAGACGAGGACGTCAACACACTCTCAATCGACTTTTACGGTGGATTACTAGTTGGTTCGGAGGTACAGAACACCGGCGCAAACAGCAACGGCGGCCTTGTTAGGTGGGACGGAAACAACTGGGACTACCTTCCAACCAACATTCCCGGCTGGAACAATGACCCCTACGAGTTCTATGATGTTTCCAGCGATGCAGATGGAGTTTACGCAGGAACAAACCGAGGGGCATGTATGTGGAGTTGGCCAACCACATCTCAGCCACAATTTGTCCTTCAGGAGTGCTGGTCCACCGGAGGCGGCAACCAGGGAGGAGGTAACGATGGCATGCCTTCTAGATTTGTAATATCGGTGGACACCATCGGTCCCGACCTATTGTATGCAGGTACTCTGGAAGGCGCGGCTGTGATCAACAAGTCAAACGGCACCGTTGTAGAGGTCTGGACTGCCGGGGACGACACCCAGAGAGCCAGAATAGTGGAAATCGGGAACATAGTTTACCTCGGATTCGAGAATATGGGCATCGCCCGATTCAACCTCACATCTAGTATGTGGATGACCCCATGGGACAGCTCTCAGGGAATCTTGCCAGATGATGATGTTACAGCCCTGATCGAGGGAAGGCAGGAAGGCACAATTTGGGCAGGGGGGGATGACGGACTAACTCTGATAGATCTGGAAAATGAGTCTGTCATAACCCAGTGGTACCTCGGCTCTAACCAGGATGGTCCAGATCTGCCTAATCGGGCTCCGGCTGAGCTGATCATTATTGAAGACGTGATGTACTACTCGCTTCAGAGGGGGAACCCCTGGAACCAGAGGGACGAGATTCACAGAATCAACCTTGAGAACAATAGCTCCATGCCTCTAATCGATGCCGGACAGAGGCTAGGATTCTCAGGCGTAGTCCACGGAATGAGCCACATTGGAGACGAGCTTTGGATCAGCGTCGTAGAGACATCAGGGTGGGGGGGATCGGGAGACCCTGGAACCATAGTGAGATGGAACGTTAGCACAGAAGACTGGGAGGATGACCTACAGACGATTGGCGATGTGGGAAGGGTAAATGCCCAGTATCTCGGAGATTGCTATCCACTGAACTCCACTTGCGAGCTCTGGGTCGCCTATGGAGAGAACATCCTGAGGAGATTCTCTGCCTCAAACATGTCCCTCATGGGCCAGTGGAACGATGTCGATGGGCGAATCAGGGGGATGGTAGAATACGAGGGGGAGTACCTGTTCGCTAGCATGAACGGGATCCTCAGGTGGAACGTTTCCAACGAGTCTTGGCTTCCTTCTTGGCTCCCAGGAGACGGTCTGCCATCTGACTCCGAGCTCGATTTCTACTCGATGAAAGTGGTGGGCGATGACTTGTGGGCATCATCTGGTTATGGAAATGACGGACACATAATGAGGCTCTCGGGGGATACCGGGAATTGGAGCATCTGGGAAGTGGACTCTAATGAAATCCCAGATGGCTATGGCGCTGACATCATCCTTTGCAACGACATCGTCCACTTCGCAATAGGTTACGACAGCTGGTGGGGCAACGGCGGGGGCGTGGCCAGATTCGACATGGCAGACAACGATGGTGATGGAATCACAGAGGAGTGGATCACTCCTGCCACAGAAGGAAACTCAAACATAGCAGACAATGACGCCAGGGCCCTCGCTTGCGATGAAGAGAACGATATCGTATACGTCGGATTCGACTCAGAGGGAGCTGGAATAGACCGCTTCGACTACTCCTCAAACACATTCTTGGGAACCCTGACAACCGACATGGGAGTCTCAGAGAACTCGGTTTTCCCAGGAGGCATGCTATACGACGAGAACGTGCTTCTAGTTTCGCACTACGGCGATACAGGGGGCATAACCAGGGTCATTACATCCGGTTCATCGGCGTCGGGAATCATACATTTCGGACTCGGAATGGACTCATGCTCCATCGTCAGAGCCGCCCTGCCTGCTGGAGATAGGGCATATGCAATAGGAAGGTCTGGGGATCTATCGGGAATCAATCGGGTCGATAGACTAGACAGCACTGGGCTGATAGAGGGAGGTTTCGACGAGCTCGTCGGGCTTCCCTCGGGAGTAGTCCACGAGATGGTCTCAAACGACACCCACGTTTGGGTGGCAGTAGGCTCCTCTGACGACTCGTTCCTGGGATCAACTATTCTCCAGGGAGAGTTCCTAGACAACGGCTCAGTCAATTGGCAATACGGCTACAACACTCTTTTCGAGTACATCAACGAGATTATGCTGGACGAAAATCAGCTATGGGTGTCAACCGTCGGCGGCGGACTATTTTCTTTCAACCTAAGCCATAGGACCTTGCAACCTACCCCTCCCGCACTTCACAACCAGATGGACGGGATGATTTTGGACGGCGATAAGATGTATGTTGGCCTTATGGGGTGGCAAGGTAGCTCTGCCGGATTCCAGACCTTCGACACCTCTACCATGACATGGGGCCAGGGAAGCCTAATCGCTGGCCTTCCAAGCAATATTGTTACCGACTTCGCTCAATTCGGAGAGCACGTTCTCATTTCGACCCATGGCGGCATTGGCCTATGGAATCTGACAAAATCGGACTGGGACGATCCAATCACCACGATTGACGGCCTCCCCAGCCCCATATCCAACCACCTGTTGGTCGCCCCATCTCCAGTCCTTGGGAACGGGGATGTCCTAATCGGAGGACCGACAGGCCTAGTAACGCTGGATACTAACCTCTCAGTGACTGGCTCTATTGACGGGTCAGATGGATTGGTCGGGGATTTCGTTTCTGGGATAGTCTTCGCCGAATCAGCTTCAAGGATCGTGAACGACACAACCACTGGGTCGATGGTAACCATTCACCACGATGCAGCCATCTTCATTTCGCACAATGGAAGGGGAACTACAAGGCCCGGAGTCTCTGCTTGGGATCTATCGACCGATAGACCGAACGGTACATACAACATCGATATGATTCCGAGCAATGACGTACAGGCGGTCGCAGCTGATGGGTGGGGAGTCCACATAGCCACCTCGGTCCAGCCAATAGTCCACTGGAACGGGTCCTCGATGAAGATGGAGACTGGTCCCAGCGCCTTAGAGCTCCAGGCTTGGCCCATCATGGACCTGACATCGGACGGGAAGAGTCTGGCTGCAATATCTGCCTCCAAGATAAGCGTGATGAGGTCTTCCGGTGATCACGGAATCCTAGCTATCGGAGAGCTCCAAGGAGCAAGGGCCGGCGAAGCGGACCCATGGATGGGGCTAGCTGTGATCGGTGAGGACGGACTGCATATCTTCAAGCCGATGGAGACTCTGATTGAGGCACCAAGGGAGTCTCAGCGTAGAGCGACCCCCCTGACTGCCATTTTCGCAGATATGTCGAAGGACATCACCTCTACAACGCTACCTGGGATGCCAACAGTACTAGCTTCCCCCGACTCGACCATATCCATTCCACTAGACGAGAACCAGGCCTCCTCCCCCGACCTCCTCCTATATCCCGGCACAATGACTCTATCCTCGCCAGAGAGCGGTGCTTGGGTCTGGGCCAAATCAAGGACACTGAACTACTCCGGGTCTTGGGACCTGGCCCAGCTTAACCCAGAGGTGGAGGAGGCTTTCCAGACTGCAATTTTCAACACCCCGCCCGGATCCGCTTCATCTAACGTCCACTTGCAGCTACAATCTCCCCACGACGGACGGATAAAAGTGAGGATCTCCTATGACTGGCAGAGGCTCGAGGCACCCACCCTAATCACCAGCCTGTACGACAGGCCAAACGACGGAGGAGGTGTGCTTCACGCCGAATGGCTACCAGCTCAGGACTCGGCTTGGTCTGCCTACAGGGTCTACGTCTGGGACTCAACATTCAACCCAGAATGGAACCCAACCAAGGAAGAACTGGCTGGCCTGCCTTCATTCCAGAGGATCCCATATTGGTCCCAGACAACCACGATATTCACTTCAGGGAATCACAACGGATCGGAGGCCCCTCTGTCAGAGAAGAACCAGTATAGGGCAGCGATCGCAATAGAGTACCCAGATGGGTCGTTGGGCGACCCGATCTCTTGGGAAGGCAATGCAACACCTACAGACGAGGTACCTGCGCCACCAGATTGGTTGGAAGTTGAGCCCGTACAGGGCGGAACCCCCGGAACGGTAACCGCCGAGTGGTCCGCTTGCGAGGAGCTAGACCCCCATTCAACTAGGATCTGGGCGGTTCAGCAGGAGATTACCAATGCATTAGCCCTCTCAGACCCAATCGACTTCCCGTTCTCGGCAGGGAACTCATCGATTCTCGAGCTCGAGGGGAATGTCCCTTACTGGTTTGCCATAGCGTGCGTAGATGAGGCCGGGCAATTCGATCCTTCGAACGTTACCGTTTTCGGCCCGATCGTCACTGCTGGAGGGCTCAACGACGGCATCCCCCCTTCACCGATAACCGGGACCACTGCCAGCGACGCCCCGAACGACGAGGGAGGGCGCATCCTGGTAACCTGGGAGCCCAATCAGGAGGAAGACTGCTCGTTACACATCATCTACATCCTCCCCGCCTCGGGTTGGACTCCACCTAGCTCTGTGGACGGCTGGCCAGTAGCATCTTTCATTCCCGACTGCTCCACTGGAGAGGCAATCATCGACTCCATAGGCAACTCAACACTCCAAGACGAAGTGGTCTACTGGTTAGGAGTGGTGGCCGTTGACGATTGGGGCAATCAGGATGTAGACCAAGTCCTAGTGGTGGAGACAACAACCTACTCGGAGTTCGACTCGTTGGAGGGGGTCCCACCAGACCCAGTATCGGACCTGCAGGCCTGGGACCACCCAAATGACGACGGAACTGCGATAGATGTGAGCTGGGATAGGACAATGGCGGACGATTTCAGCCACTACACTGTATGGGTGTCGGACTACCCTCTCGATGACGTCACAGAAGTATACTCTGTCTGCTTGTCCGGGGGACACTGCGAGCTAATGACGATCGACCAGAGGCAGATTGGCAACTCCCCGCGCCTGGAGCTCGAGGTCTCCAGGGCCCTATTCGGATCGGATCCAGAATCCCTTTCGCCCTCTGACATCTCTCCCGGCATCCCTCTCTACGTCGCCGTAACAATTCACGACATCTACGGAAACGTACAACTAGCAAACCTCGGTGATCACATTGCAATTGTCACCCCGCTGGACAACAGGGGCGACCTATTCCCCCCAGACAGAGTACCTGCCCCAATCCTCGAAGATAGGTCACCGGACTCCGGAGACGGCATCTTCGTTTCTTTCGAGGCCAGCTCATCTCCTGACATCGGAGAGTACTGGATTTACGCTGTAACGGGTACCCCGTTCGACAGCACTAGCGGGATAGAGCCAGCTCTCATCCTGGATCGCGAGGAATGGGGACAGGTCCTCCTAGAGCAAGACTCCGGAGGGTCCACGATCCAGCCTGACGTCCCCATCTGGGTATCCGTAGTCGCAGTTGACACATCAGGTAACTCCTGGAAGCAAGGACTTGAGACTTCCATGATCAGTCCTGTGGACGAGGAATCCCAGGACCCCGGCATTCACCTCCCGGATGTGGTAGGGGTTATGGTATACTGGGACGCCTCGGGATCGCAATTAGAGGTCCTGTGGGAAGCTTCCGAAGACCCCCAGGTTTCCTCATACTCGATTTTCGCTAGCACGATGGAGTTCTCCGACACAAGGGACGCGGTCCTGGTGGCTTCATCCGTATTGACCAGCAATGCGTCATTCTCCTCAATAGGGCCCACTCCATTGAGCCAGTCTTCCAACTACTGGATCTCCGTAGTAGCCTTCGATGGTGAGGTTCACAGGTTTTCGGTTGACTCGATTAGGGCGTACCCTCTGTCTGAGATGACGCCGGGAGGCAATCCCCAGGGCCAGTCTCCAATCGGCGAATCTTGGTACGACCAGCTTGTCGATGGAGAGCTCAACACGTTCATAGCTCTAATTTCTGCACTAATGGTGGTGATGGGAGTGGTCCTGATAATCAGACCTAGAGAAAGGGCAGCACCAAAGCCCTGGGAGATGGGGACCATGGAGGTCGAGATGGAGGAGGAACTAGCCAGGGAGGCCATGGGGATATCAGAGGAGGAGGAGCTTGAATCTGCATCCATGATTCAGCCAACTCAAGTAGAGAAAGAGCCATCCGAGGAGAAAGGCCAACCGGTCGTCATCGAAGATAATGAAGGATCAAACTGGGAGCCCGACCTATCAGTGGGCGACCTGCTCGACTCGGATGAAGAGGAAATCGGGCTCGAGGACCTCAACTCCCTTGCCGATGGACTAGAGGAAGACGATGAACAAGAAGACATAGACACATCGTTCATCGATGATGCCCTAGGAGACTGAGCAGACCGTAGCCTTGAAGGAGCAGTGGCAGGTGGTGCACATCGAGCTAAATGCCAGCGTGCAGGTTGTGTAAGCAGAATTACCCACAGAGCCAGTTCATCTCCGGGAACGGCCCCAGGTACCAGGTATGCGCCAGATGCGGAATTGAGCACGGCTTAGCAGACCCCGCTGAAACCCCGCAGTTCTACTCGGATGAAGTCCTCAATGCGAGGCTTTCACTCTACACTAGGAGGCACCTGCCATGGGCCTCGGTCCTCATGGGGTGGATCCTCTTCCTGTCCATCGGGAGGGGCATAGAGCTCTGGTCCGGACTTTTCTTCGGCGTCCTCGCTGTCTCCTCTCTTGTCGTACCAGTCCTCCACTTCATGGGATCGGCCAGGTTCAGGGCAGAGCTTTCCAGAATAACCCCTTGAATCCTGCTCGGGAACACTTGATATATGCACCATGCATCTCCAGTGCTAGAGGGAACAGAGGGTTCCCTATGAAAGCCCGTGAGACTGGATGATGAATAAAGGAGGAGCCAAGGCAGATAACTACGAGTTCGAGGACACCCAAAATGCGGCTCAGTGCAGCGTTATCGAGGTTGTCGAACATGTTCCTAGGCTCGCTCCAAGAATTCCTCCGTCCGCTCCTCAGTACAATGATGCAGGGGACTGGATGCGCAGCGTAAATCCATGAGCGGGAAAGAATTAGGAAATTTAGGAAGTGAAAAACAATGCACACCAATAAGAAAACTAGCGTAATTACAGCTCTAATGCTTGTACTAATGGCAGGTTCGTCCGGCGTCGGAGCAGATGGCTCCGACCCCCTGGATCCATCAGACGGCGGAGCAGACTGGGACGGGGACGGTCTGACAAATGCAGAGGAACAGGCTGCTGGCACAGACATGAACAATCCCGATACCGACAATGACGGGATGCCTGACGGATGGGAGGTCAACTACGGCCTAAACCCACTCTCAGGTAGCGATGCGGGAGCAGACCCGGATGGCGACGGTCTGACCAACGCGGAAGAGTACCAAGCCGGGACCAACCCAAACTCCGCCGACACTGACGGCGATGGCACCTCGGACGCAAA
>MDTE01027232.1_pt1 | contig 33789 bp, 33 predicted proteins | sample 811231 | NCBI WGS metagenome assembly MDTE01 (sample SAMN05326651, study PRJNA326480) | marine metagenome | isolation source: seawater | place: Indian Ocean: Red Sea | collected 2010
CCAGGCTCTAAGTCAACTCGGTGTAAATTATCAGCACTTCTAAAACCTATATAAAATTTTCCACGCCATTTTCTTTCTCCTTTGATGTTTGTCTCCCAGTAACCGCCACATAAAATAATTGTAATATATGGAAAGGGATGGTTATGCAGTCCAATTCCATGATCATTATCTAAAATATGATGAATAAGTATATTGAAAGGAAACCATTTCGGTCTTTTTCTAAATAGTAAATAATACCTAGCTGTCCACGGTTTCGCTAAATGATATTCTGGGTGTGAGGGACCTCTATCCATCACAACCCTTTTTCGTCCTAATTTATCGAGAATCTTAAGAAAAAACATAGAAATAATAATGCCATAACATGCAAACATAGCCCATAAAAAAAGCCCACTATTGTGGGCTTCTTAGTAAATTGGCATCCCGTAGGGGAGTCGAACCCCTGTTGCCGGGATGAAAACCCGGTGTCCTAGGCCTCTAGACGAACGGGACTAGATAAGTTGTGTATTATATGTAATCAAGTAAGATTATCAAACCCCAAATTATTTTAATTTTTTCTTAACTCCAGCTAAAAAACCCCTCATAAAACTTGCCTCCATTTCATCCGGCTGCAATCTAGTAAACATTCGTTTAATTCTTGAAATTATTTTTTTTGGATTATCTGGATCTATGACATCTATCTCAACTGCTGTTTCTATAAAGTGATCAATTAGCATCTGTAATTGGTGAGAATTTACTTCAGGGTAATCTCTCCAGTCTTTTTCAAGATTATGTAACGAGCATTTAAAAATTTCATAAACAATAACCTGCACTGACATAGCTATATTTAATACAGGATATTCAGGATTTGCCGGAATCTCAATCAGCTTATTTGCTAATTCTAGTTCCTCGTTTGTAAGCCCCCTATCCTCTTTACCAAAAATAATTGAAATTTCTTTTTGCGAATTAGTTGCTGCATAAATATCATAAGCCGCATCTTCAGGATTTTTGATAGGCCATTGAATAGATCTGTCTCTTGCTGAGGTTGCATACACATAGGTGCTTTCAGCTATAGCTTCTTTGATTGATGAAAATACTTGTGCATTTTCCAATACATCAGTTGCATTGCCAGCTAAAGCATTTGCATCTCCAGATGGAAAGACTCTTGGGTTAACTAAGGATAATCTATTTAGGCCCATTGTCTTCATAGCTCTTGCAACAGAACCAATATTTCCAGGGTGGATCGTGTCAACCAAAACTATATTTATTAAATTTGTTTGTAAAGTCATATAACTATTATGCTTATTTCTATTACAATAGCGACATGTCAAAACAAGCTTTGCTAAATATAAATCTTCTAGCTGCACAAAAAGGAGCAGCAGAACTTCAATTTGCTGTAAAAAAAGTCCACTCATTAGATGCTTCCAAAGGTAATCCTGAGGGATATACCAAAGCAATTGAAAAACGAGTTGAACAATTGGTATTTACTGAAATTCAAAAATACCACAAAGAAGATAATTTGCTAAGTACACAATTAGGACACCAAATAAATAATTCCAATGTAACATGGGTCCTAAAGCCCATAGACGGAAGAGAAAATTTTATAAATGGTTATCCCCATTTTGCAATTACTTTATGCTCGATAATTGATCATGTTCCAACATCGGCAGTGATTATAGACCCTATACGAAGAGAGGAATTTACTGCATACCTTGGTGGAGGAGCTGCACTAAATAATAATAAAATTAGAAGCAGTAAGCAGCAAAATCTTGAAAATGCGATGCTTTCATTTACAAAACCGAGCGGTAAAAATAGTAATTTTGATTTTGAAAAATCTTATAAAGAATTAGCCGATCAAAACCTTAATGTTAGACAATCAGGTTGTTTATCACTTGATCTTGCATACGTAGGTGCCGGAAGGTTAGATGCTACATGGGCTTATGATAAAGATTTGCTTGATATCGCAGCAGGAAGTCTTATTGCTCAAGAAGGTGGAGCCTTAAATAGCGACTTTAATGGTAATCCAAAATTTCTAGCGGGTAATAATATTATCTCAAGTGCAGCTAAAATACATAAGTCAGCATTAAAATCAGTTAGGCCTTATTTATCTTAATTAAGGCATCCCGTCAAAATCAGCACCTTCCGGTTCAGGAATAGCTAGATCATCTTGAGAAAGATTTAATGTCATTAGCATATTTGCTACAACATAAATTGAAGAATATGTCCCAACCAATACACCTATAATTAATCCTAGACTGAAGCCCTTTATTGATTCTCCGCCAAATATAAATAATGTGAACAAAACCAATAAAGTTGTAAAGGAAGTAACTATTGTTCTACCCAGCGTCTGATTTAGAGATAAATCTACAATATCTTCAGGCTCTTCAAGGGTTCGTTCGATTCTGAAATTTTCTCTTATTCTATCTGACACCACAATTGTATCGTTTAATGAGTACCCTATTACTGCAAGTAAAGCCGCTAAAACTGTTAAATCAAAATCCCATCTAAAAAATGAAAATAGACCCAAAACAATAATTACATCATGAAATAGTGCTGTTACAGCACCTAAAGCAAATTTATATTGAAATCTAAAGGCTACATAAAAAAGTATCATAAACAAGGCTGTTAAAGCTCCATAGGTTCCTGACTTTAAAAGCTCATCGCCTACTTGCGGACCTACAAATTCATTTCTTTTTAATTCAATTTGATTTTTTTGATCATTTACTTCTTTATTATCTAATATATTTTGAGCATCTAATAAAGCAAATACCTCTTGCCCAATTTCACTATTACCATTTTGATCTGCAACTTTTATTAATACATCTAGATCGGTGCCAAAATTAGTTACTTGTGAGTCAGGGTAGCCATTATTTTTTAGAACATTTCTAATATCCTGTAATTCGACAGGTTGCTCATAAGTCACCTCAATTAATGTTCCACCACTAAAGTCAAGTCCAAGATTTAACCCTCTAAAACCAAGAGAAACTATTGAAGCAATTAACAGAAATAAAGAAATTGCACCAGCAACTTTTCTAAATTTCATAAATTTAAATTTGATATTCATTATATTTTTATACTCGATATATTTCTGTTACCGTACAGCAAATTTACCATTGCTCTAGTGCAAATAATTGCGGTAAACATTGATGTAACTATGCCGATAGATAGGGTAACTGCAAATCCTTTCACTGGACCAGTGCCAATGAAAAATAGTATGAGTGCAGCTATCAAAGTAGTAATGTTTGCATCAAAAATTGTTACAAAGGCCCTTGAGAAACCATCTCTAATTGCAGTTTGAGGATCTTTTTCTTTGAGCTCTTCACGGATTCTCGAAAAAATAAGCACATTAGCATCCACCGCCATGCCAACAGTAAGAACAATCCCAGCCATCCCAGGAAGTGTTAAGGATGCACCAATTAATGACATTATTCCTGTTATTAAAATTAAGTTAATTACTAGCGATATATTTGCAGCTATACCAAAAACCCGGTAATAGATTGCCATAAATAGAATCACTAATAGAAATCCTATCACTATAGATTTCATCCCTAACTCAACATTTTCTTTACCTAGACTTGGTCCTACAGTTCGTTCTTCGACAAATGTCATTGGAGCAGCCAATGCTCCAGCTCTTAATAATAGAGCAAGTTCATTTGCTTCTTCCAATGTACCAACACCAGTAATTCTAAAACCAGTTCCAAGTACTGCTTGGACCGTTGCTAAACTTATTATTTGTTTTTCAATATAGGGGGTTTGTTGAATAACTAATTCTCCAGATTCATTGGGCACTAATTCAGATTTACTTTTTTGTTCAACAAATAAAACTCCTAGTCTTCTTCCAACATTACCAGTAGTTGCCTTCTGAATCGCCTTGCCGCCTTCCATATCAAGAGTTATATCAACTTGAGGTAAACCACTTTCATCAAATCCAGTATTTGCATTTGTTACTCTGTCGCCAGTCACAATTACCCGTGTTTCTAGAACTGCAGATCTATACTCATCATTTTTAAAATCAAAAGTTTCCATTCTTAGTGGTGAGCCAGTTAATTGATTAGCTTCCATTCTAAATTCAAGATTTGCAGTTTTTCCAATAATTTTTTTTGCTGCAGTTGGATCTTGAACTCCAGGTAGTTGAACTACTATTCTGTCTGCTCCCTGTCTTTGGACAACGGGTTCAGAAACACTAAGTTCATCAACTCTTTTTCTTAAAGTAATCAAATTCTGACCAACTGCATAGTCTCTAATTTCTTTTAAAGCTACATCAGAATATTCTAAGAAAATAATATTTGAACTTGGTCTTTCGGTTACATTGTACTGAGGCCCTTTTTGACCAATGCTATCTTCTTTTATTAGCTTTAGCGCTCTATTGTAACTTTCATAATTACTAAATTTGAATTGTAAATTAAGGTCATTTTTATCTACTCTTGATTCTGATTCATCAAATTTAATTCTTTCTTCATCAAATGTTTGTCTGTAAGTATCTAACAAAACTTCTAGACGAGATTGTTGAGCTGATTCAATATCGACTGCAAGCAAGAAATGCACTCCCCCAGAAAGATCAAGACCTAATTTAACTGGATTTGCACGAATAGCTTTTAACCATTGAGGTGTATTGGGTTCTAAAAACAGTCCAACAATTACTTCATCTAAAAAGGTTTGTTGCAATATGGTTTTTGAACTTAATTGTTCCTCAACATCGTTAAACTTAATAACAATTTTATTATCACGCAAAAAAATGTCTTGGTATTTAGAAACAGTTACAGCTTCGCCATCTTCTAAAATAGTGGTACTTGAGAGAACAGTTTCAATTCTATCTAGAAGCGATTGATCAGCAGATTTTCCTGTTTCAGTATAGGCCACTTGAATAGATGGATTTGTTGGGTAAAAATTAGGGATCGCATATATAGTTCCAATAGTTACCACCACTAAAATCAAAATAAAACGACTTATAGAAAACTTATTCACTTTAATTAATTAATTGAATCGATTGTTCCTTTTGGCAAAATATTTGCTATGGCAGATTTTTGGAGTTTCAAAACAACATTATTGCTTACTTCAATTGAAATATATTCCCCTTTTATAGCTTTAACTTTTCCAATGATGCCGCTAGCTGCTATAACTTCCGCGCCAACATCTATCTTAGAAAGCATTAATTTTATTTCTTTATTTCTTTTACTTTGAGGTCTTATTATTACTATATACATAAATAGCAATAAAAAACCTAAAAATATTAATGGTTGCGTTAATCCATCCATAATTTTTCCTATATTGGCCCCTCAGGCATTTCTAATTTGCGTTTATTATAAAAGTCTTTTAAGAACTTAGCGAATATATTGTTATTAATCGAATCTCTTATATCTTTCATTAAAGATTGATAGTAATAAATATTGTGATATGAGGATAGCATTGAGGCTAACATTTCATTAGTTCTGTCAAGATGATTAATATACGCTCTGCTGTAATTCTTACATACTTTACAGTCACAATATTTATCTAAAGGTTCCTCGCTTTTTTTATATGGGGCATTTCTAATATTAAGAACTCCTTCATGTGTAAATAATTGTCCATTTCTTGCATTTCTGGTTGGGATTACACAATCAAACATATCAATTCCATATCTAACACCTTCAACAATGTCCTCAGGCTTACCAACCCCCATCATGTATCTAGGTTTATCTATTGGTAATTTATCTGACATAAAAGATAAAATTTCTGTTTTTTCAGCTTTTGACTCTCCAACACTAAGACCCCCTAACGCAATTCCGTCAAAATCAATTTCGATTAATTTATTTAAAGATTCTTCTCTCAAATCTTTGTATATTCCTCCTTGAGTAATACCAAAAAGTGCAGAGTTGTCTAAATTATGTTCATCTTTACACCTTTTTGCCCATCGCATGGATAGCTCCATTGATTTTTTTGCATCCTCATGAGTGCTTGGATAATTCGTACATTCATCAAAAACCATAACAATATCTGATCCTAAGTTTTTTTGTATTTTTATTGAGTCCTCCGGAGTAATAAATATGTTCTTTCCATCGTATGGAGATTTAAAACTCACTCCTTCTTCATTGATTTTAACTAGATCTCCCAAGCTCCAAACTTGAAACCCTCCAGAGTCAGTCAGAATTGGTCTGTCCCAATTTATAAATTTATGCAAACCTCCAAAATCCTTAATAAGTCTATCTCCCGGTCGTAACATTAAATGATATGTATTGCCTAAAATTATTTCAGTGCCTGTTTCATGTAAATCCTCAACGGTAAGACCTTTTACAGTACCATTGGTACCAACAGGCATAAATGTTGGAGTATTAATAACTCCATTTTTTAAATGTAATTCGCTATTTCTTGCATAAGTTGCGCTCTTATTTACTTTAAACTTCATTTTTTCTTAAAAGCATTGCATCACCATATGAAAGAAATCTATATTTATGAGTAACAGCATAATTATATATTTTTTTCATATTTTCAAATCCTATAAATGCTGACACAAGCATCAATAGAGAAGACTGTGGAAGATGGAAATTTGTAATCAAAAAATCAACAGTTTTAAATTTATACCCAGGATAAATAAATAAATTTGTATAGCCTTGGTAACTATTCCTTTTTGAATCGTATGCTGTCTCTAATGCTCTAACAGCAGTTGTACCAACTGCAAAAACTCTATTTCCATTTGCTTTTGTTTCTTTTACCATTTCAATAGTTTTAGATGTGACTTCAAGATATTCTTCATGAATATTATGGTCTTGTATATATTGAGTTTTTACAGGCTGAAAAGTCCCAGCACCAACACTCAAATTAATATAAGCCAATTTTACTCCAATTTCTTCAATAGCATTTAAGAGATCGCTCTCAAAATGAAGACCGGCTGTAGGTGCAGCTACAGAACCCTGTTGTGATCTATCTTCATATACAGTTGCATATCTTTCTTTGTCTAAATTTTCATCTGCTCTATTTATATATGGAGGCAGAGGAATATGTCCTATTTCATTAAATATACTTAAGGGATCATCCTCAAATTGAAGGACAAAAAAATTATCTTTCCTTGATAGGCATTCTGCATAATATTCACCTAAAAGAAGTTTGCTTTTTGGTTTAGGGCTATTTCCGGACCTTATTTGAACTAAAGCTTTGTTATTATTCATTATACGCTCAAGCAGTATTTCAATTGCTCCACCAGTTTCTTTGCGCCCAAAAATCCTAGCAGGTATAACAGAAGTATTATTTAAAACTAGAAGGTCGCCCTTTTTAAAATAATTAATAATATCTTTGAATGATTTGTCTAAAATTTCATCCTGAAAAATTAACAACTTACTATCGCTTCTGTTTTTGAGAGGGTATTCAGCGATAAGATTTTTAGGTAAATGATAATCAAAGTCTTTAGTTTTCATAAAAGTCAGATTTTAAATGAGTTAATACTTCGCTACAATGCGAATGTTGCCCCATTGGCGGAATTGGTAGACGCGCGCGACTCAAAATCGCGTTCCTTCGGGAGTATCTGTTCGACTCAGATATGGGGCACCAGAGATTAAAAATTGCAATTTGTATTAACTACTGTGAAAAAATAATTACTGGTTTCATTCTGATTATTCTCCCACCCAGCATCAGTAACTGAAATAAAGTCTAAACATGCTTGGTTATCAGCATTAATTGGCAAAGCTTTCATTAAAAAGTCGTAGTTGTTATATCCAGGATCTGGTTTTTCCGGCAATTTTGAATTTTCAATAGAGGTAAATTTACCCATTCCGTCATTGATGGCAATATGTGAGCCGTGATATCCACTGTTATAGTCTCTGGTTGAATGGACAATATCAAGATGTCCATCAAGATTCATATCTCTTAAGTATATGTTTCCTTCTCCATGATGAAAAGCAGATCTAGGTTGATCATAAAAGTTTGAATCAGTTACATCTATTAACTCACCAGAACCATTATTTAACAGAACTTGAACATATGCTCCCTCGTAATAAGGAAGATCTCGAGTTATTGCAACAACCACATCCATAAATCCATCATTGTTAATATCTCCAGCAGCAGCATGATTATATTTATTTCTATCAAAACCAAACGGGCCAACAGGTAGGGCTATCTGTGTCCAATTTTCTATATTTGATGAGTTGTTGCTCAAAAGAATGTATCCCTCATCTGCATTTGACCAAAACGATCTATTATCAAAATTCCAAAAAATAATATCATCGTAAGAGTCATTATTAAGATCTGTCATAATGGATGACATGGGAGATCCGAATTGGTTTGCTCTTTGCCAATCTAAATTTATATACTCATGCATAAAAAAATTACCCTGTCCATCATTAACATTTAAAATATTGCAAGCAAAAATATCTATGTCTCCATCAGCATCAGGGTCACCAGCACTTGCATCGTGAGCAAAACCACATAACTGGCCATTGCCATTATTTTGATCTTCAATTTGATTAGATTTATCTTCAAATGTCCCATTGCTATTTGATAGAAGTAAAAGGTGGGGATATGGATTTATAAAATTTTCGCTATAGTCTTCTGATCGATATTGAATTCCCATTGATCCAGAAAAAATATCATCAATTCCATCATTGTTAAAATCAGCTGCAATAGTTCTATAAGCAAATGGGTGAGTTGGGGGCTCTCCAGTTGCATAAATATTCACATCCTCTTCAAATCTTCCTTGGCCATCATTTATATAAATATTTATTGGGGCATTTACTTTTTGTGATGGTTCAATCGTATGAGGAAAAAATGCCCATGCTACTGCGAAATCTTCATAACCATCTCCATTAAAGTCGCCTTGAACCATATTATGAGCATCTTGTCCAAATAATGAATTTTCATATGTTTTACAATCATTTGGAGTTGGATAACAAATAGTTGCACTGTATGTATCAGTAATAATAATTCCACCAAAACCTATATCATTAACTTGAAATATTTCAGTTTTCAAATCAGTTATGTTTGATGGAATTAAATTATATTTAGTAGGATATTTATTAACCTGAAAACTAAATGTTTTTGATTTATTGGGGCAATTGTTATTTGCTATAGTCGCAACATTTAACAAAAAATTATGTGAGTCAGAATATATTATTGGATTTTTAAAATTAAATTTTTGGTTATCTTGTGTTTTTACATGATGAATTTTATAAAAATTTTCATTATCTAATGAAATCTCAAATGCGCATGAATTAACATTAGATGTAATCTCTATTGTTTGATCTTCATAGCTATTGCTTATTGTCTTAAGTCCGCTTAAATTAATGAAGATATCAATATTATTTTCATTATTAATATTTGATGCTCCGCCGTTTCCGCATGCACAAATAACCACTAAAGAAAATATTAAAAAATATTTCTTATCCAAAAAATTAAATAACAACAATCTAGAATACATTTTTAATTTATTATAAGTTGAATTACTTTTATGACCAAAAAATGTATTTTTAGTAGTAAAACTACAAAATTTATCCTCTTAAATCCCTTTAAATAAGTAAATATAATTTATTTTGACATTTTTTTGTAATTTTACTTTAATACGCTACACAAAGTCGCTTTGCTATGTCCTTGGTTAGTTTGGGCACAAACTTTTTCTTACATGACATAGACGCCCGGCAACATAAACAACGGAGAAAAATATGAAATCTTTTAACAGGGTAATGTTAGCTTCTTCAATTTTTGTTATTGTTTCTTGCGGAGGCGGAGGCGGTGGCGGAAGTTCAAGCGGCGGAAATAGTTATGGTGGTAACAGCAATAATGCACCTATGATTACAAATACATCATTAAACATTTCAGTTCAAGAAAATCAAACATCAGCTTTCACAATCAATGCTACCGACTCTGATGGCGACAGTCTTACATATACTATCGGAGGAAATGACGCTTCATTATTTTCAGTATCGACTTCAGGTGTAGTTACCTTTAACCAAGCACCAGATTATGAGAATCCTTCAGATGCCAATACTAATAATATTTATGAAGTTATGGCACGTGTCTCTGATGGCTCATTAACTGACTCTAAAGATTTTCTTGTAACAGTCACCAATGATACATCTGATGATATAACTTCAACTGGATACGATGGTGTATACATTGGCGCTGGACCAATACAAGGTGCAACTATATGTATTGAGATTACAGCAGGTACATGCAATGGATCTCAAAATACCACAACCACATCACAAGATGGCACATTTTCGTTAACAGTTGACTCAGAGACAACTGGAACCATTCGAGGCGAAGGTGGTTTTGACCCTGTTACAAATCTTCAATTTGATATTAATTCAAGTTTATCTTTGAGTCAGCCTGTTACGAATCAAAACTTTGTAATAACACCATTAAGCACGATCATGAATGCTTATAACCAAAATACTGATTATGAAACTTTTAAAGTTAAACTGGGATTAGACTCAAATTATATGATTAGATTTAACGATCCATTTTCAAGTTTAGACACTCCTATGTTAAACAAGGCTGCTATTGTAAATACACAAATACTTACTTTGCACGACATTCTTAATGCAATTCATACATTTGAAAATAATAGCGCTGCCTTTGTTCTAGCTGATGCAATCTATTCAAGACAAGGCTCAGAAACATCTTTAGGTGATACAACTTTCATTAAAGAATTACTAACAGATTTAGACACTAATTTCTCCCCTACTAGTGCACAGTTGGTAAATCTTTCTGCTGGCATATCGGCTTATATGCAAAAAATCAATGCAAACTCCTCTAACTCACACTCGCATTTTGCAAAAGCTGGTATGTCAGAACTAAAGGCATTAATGCTAGAAGTCATTAACGATACTGCGAATACGTCCGAATTAGATAAACTTATATTTAATACAATTGATTGGATTAATGAAGATACATCATGGAATGGTGGAGCAATAACAGATAATGAAGAAGATATTAACATCACGACTTATACGTTATCAAATAATGGTAATGCTAACTATTTGGTTGATAACGTAAATACTAAAGATACTCAGTTTATTATTTATGTGCGTGAAGGTGACGTTGTGAAGTTTGATCCAACAAGCTCGGTAACAGCAAATCATCCCTTTTTGATGTCAACACAAAGCAATGACATGGATGGCAGTAATGACATCGGTGCAATGGAAGGTTGGAATGCAAGCACATTAACATTAACAGTTAATGAAAATACACCTGATGAAATATATCCACACTGTCAATTTCATAGTGGAATGTATGCGAATAGTAAAATAGTTAAAGTAGATAATTTTGATGTTAATCTTATTGATACCGAAGAGTCATCAGGGAGCCTACAAGTCAAAGGGACTGTAGCATCAGGTCCTTATAAGGGAGCTTCAGGTTATACATACAAAGTTTATTTAAAATCTCAAGGAGGATCTGAACATACTCATACATTTCATGAATACCCCGGTCTTGTTTTTTATATGCCTGGCGATCAAGGTTATCACGGTGCAGAAGCAGCTAATGATGATGAGATATTCAAACCAAAATCCCATTTTGTCACTAGTAGCAATACTAATAATGAATACTAATATTAATAAATAATTAAATGCGGCCATTGCCGCATTTTTTTAATATTTTCTTAAGTTTCGTGCTAATTTTTTTGCATACTTTTTAAATTGTTTTTTTGCAGTTAAATAATCAGTAAAAACTTTTTGTTCGGCTAGTGAGTAACCATCCCAGTAATTTACAATAAATTTATTATTTTTAATCTGTAGATCTATTGATGCAGGGTCTGAATTTTTTTTTGAGCTTTCGAATATAGAAAACTTATTCTCGGTTAATTCGTATGATATTTCATTCAGATCGCTAAAAAAAGAATGATATAAATTTTTAAATACAAAACTATCTTTATTTATGTTTATTTTGATCATATGAATAATGGCGTCCAACTTTAAAATTTCTTAAGCCGGTGTGTTTTGTTTTCCTGCCTCTAACTCTTTTTTGCCAATTCTCAAAACTTCTCTTTTTTAAGTTGGCGCGCATCAAGTTTACGACCTGATCATGAGATAAATCAAATTGCTCTTCAATAGCTTCAAAAGGAGTTCTATCTTCCCAAGCCATCTCAATTACTCTAGATATATCGTTATTTGAAAGCTTCACGACTAACTTAATAGATGAACGATATTATTTGCTGCGTTATCAAATACAAAATAAGCATCTTGCAGATGTCTTTTTCCATTAGGAACAAAAGACTCACGTGCATGTAAAACTCTTAAGCTTGCTACTATTAAAACTTCACCAGAATTTAATCTAAAAGTTGATTGATATTTTGGATTAAAAACTCTAGAAGATATTTCATGATATGCTTTGTAAAAATCAAGAATACCTTTTTTATTTGGTCTTATCATCTGCATCAACTGATTCGAGAAACGAAAACTTTTTATAGAACCATCAAGATTGCATTCTATTAATGGGGCTTCTGCAAAAGTCTCATTTTTTTCATCAAATTCACGAAATGGAACATGAAATTCACAAAGAATATTAAAAAATTCTGGGCAATCATTCCTAAGATCTTCAACTACTTTCCAGCCATCTACAATAATCGATTCTCCGCCCTTGCACTCATTTACAAGCATATGCAGCGCCTGGACACTAGGTTGAGCTTGATAACTTGCAAAATCATTATGCGGAGGTAATCCTTTTGATGTGTGGGCGACATTGTATACATGTCCAGTAACTGAAACATTATGAATTCTTTCAAATAATGTCTCATGTATGGGACCAAAGCGTTGGGACAAAAGTTCAAGAGACTCTGGTTCCTGTGGAGCGTCATTAAGGATAATAACTCCATAGGTTACAAAAGTTTTGAGTGCCTCTACTGCAACAATTTTATTATTTAGAAAGTCATCCCATTTAAATTTTTTTGGGAGGAAATTATCTTCCCAGCTCTCATATTTTGGATAACGAGGCTTCATAGAATTTCGTATCAGCGATAAGGGAATATGGGTCTTATGACCATCTTCCCAATTTACAAAAATGTTTTCATCAATTAATTCTATCTTAGAGGGAGTAATATTTACTGGCACAGAATGAAGTAAAAATTGTTTTTCTTGAGTTTCTTGTATTCGACATTCATTGCATTGACAATTATCTCGCAACCATAAAAAAGGTAATTCATAGTTTTCATTTTTGCTAATATTTAACAAAACTGAATCTTTTTTTATATCAATCATAAAAATATATCAAATCTTGTAGCTTTTCCTAGTACTTGATAATTAATATTACTATAATTTTTTTAGATTTTAAAGGTCTTTTTAAAATTATTTTTTGATAGTTCAATAATCTAAATTCATCTAATATATTTTCTGCTTCAGCACTAAAATTTTCAATTTCAAGTATTGATTTTATAACTTCCATAGCTCCAGATCTTTTAGCATTCTTTTTAGAATCTGGGTACATTGGATCTAGGTAAATCACATCAGATTTTATTTTTTTTTGTCTATAAAAATCAATTGAATCTGCATTATGAAATTCTAAATTTTTAAATAGTTCATCGTAATTTGTGCATCTAAATATAGCATCTTGAACCAATGAATAAATGATCTTGCTTTGTTCAAGAGCTATAACTTTATGTCCTAAAGATAAAAAAATCATTGTATCTGAAAGCAATCCAGCTGTTGCATCAAAAATTAGCATCTGATCTTTAGATTTACCTAATGCTTTCTTAATATTTATTTCATGTTGAGCTCTTTTTATCCTCCAGCCCAAAGAACCTTTCGAAAAATCAACATGAAGAATTTGCTGTGAATTATTTAAATCTTTAACAAAAGATAAACCATTTAAGCCGTATTGCAAAAAGCTAGTGTTGGAAGGTTTTTTAAAAGAAATATTAAAATTTAAATTTTCAGAGATACTTTGAATGTTTTTATCTAGGAATGACCTTTCAACAAATATTTCCATCTAAGAAATTGATATCAATAACAAAACAATACCCAAGATAAATCTATAAATTACAAATGGTATCATGCCAATTTTTTCAACAAATTTTAAGAAAATGCTTATTGAAAAAAATGCAAAAATTGCTGATGTAAAAAAACCTACTCCTAGAATAAGAAGATCGTATTTAAAATCTGCCCTTATGATTTCCAAAATCAAAAAAACTATTGCGCCCAGTATTGTTGGGATGCCAAGCATAAATGCAAACTTAGAGGAGTCTTTTAAATTAAGCCCCAAAAATAATGCTGCCGTTATAGCCATTCCTGATCTGGATGCACCAGGAATTAAAGCAAAAGATTGAATAACTCCTATTACAAGGGCTCCATAAAATGTTAATTGATATATTTTAATGTTTGGCTTGCTGTACAAAAATGCAAAAAGGAGCAGAGCTGCAAATATTAAATTTGCTATTGCTATGTGTGCGATTTCAAATGGTCTTTGATCAATAATATCATTTACATATAGTCCAATGAAAATGATTGGAAGCGTTGCAACAATTAACTGAAGAGCAAGAATTTTATGCTGTCTTAATTCAATATCATTAAATAAAACTGCTTTAGACATTCTAAGCAAGTCAGATTTAAAAAAATAAATAACTGCCATAAGGGTTCCTGCATGTACAGCAATATCAAATGATAAACCTAAATCTTGAGTAGCAAAGATCTTTTCTGGCAATATTAAATGAGCAGAACTTGAAATAGGTAGAAATTCAGTTAAGCCCTGAATTAAACCAAGAATGAAACTTAAAAGTAAATCACTCATTTAATTTCTTGAAGTTATTTGCCTCGAAGTATCTTGGATTTCCCTGACTTGGATTAAATTTTTGTTTATCTCTATCTGATGATAAATAGATATTTTTAGCCAATTTCGCAACCCAGTCTGAGTCAATATTCTCTATATCATTATCCTCAACAACAATTAAAGGCTTGTTCAGCGCCACAGCTATTCCTTTTAAATAAGATGCTACTGATCTAGTTGCAGTATAAGAATTTTGAGAATTTACATAAGCAAATAGATCAATATCATCTAAACAAAATCTTTTGTTATATCCAACATTTTTAAGAAACATATCCCAATTAGGTCTATCTTTACGAGCATGAGTCATTGAGAATGAATTAATCTCGTCTTCAAAAATAATGCTAACTGAAGTGCTATCTCCTGAAGTTTTAAAAGCCAAAACATTCATTTTAGAGATTTTTAGAAATCATACTGAACACCTCATTGACGCCTTTAGAACCGTCAACTTTAAAATATTTTGTAACTCCTTCTTTGCATAGACTTTTATAAAAATCTGTAAGAGGTTTTGTTTGCTCATGATACACCTGTAATCTTTTTATAACTGTTTCAGGTTTATCATCTTCTCTCTGAATTAATTTTTCGCCAGTTTCATCATCAATTCCATCTTTGAGAGGCGGGTTATGTTCAATATGGTAATTGCGTCCAGAACTAGGATGAACTCTTCTTCCTGACATACGTGTCACAATTGTTTCATCTTTAACATGTATTTCAATCACGTGTGAAAATTCTATTTTCATTTTGCTCAATTGTTTGGCTTGTTCTATTGTTCTGGGCACTCCATCAAATAACGCTCCATTTTTACAATCTGGTTTGTTCAGTCTATCTTTAATTAAAGACCCGATGATATCATCTGATACCAGTGAACCAGAATCTAAAATATTAGATACTTTTTGACCTAACTCACTGCCTGAAGCTACTGCTTCTCTTAACATATCTCCTGTGCTTATTTTTGGGATTTTGCATATATTACAAATCAAATCAGCTTGCGTACCTTTTCCTGCGCCAGGGGGGCCCAATAGAATTATATTTTTCATTTTTCTAATATTGCAAATGCTATAGAGTAATTGGTTTCATCTGAAAGACTAACATGGGTTTTATTAATTCCCAAATCAGTTAAATATTTTTTTAATTGGCCCAAAGCATTCAAAGTAGGTTTACCTTTTTCATTTCTTAATATTTCAATTTCTTTAAATTTCACGTTATCCGAGATACCGGTACCCAAAGCCTTTGCTATAGCTTCTTTGCCTGCATATTGAATGGATAAATACTTAACTTGTTTTGATATATCTAGTGTATAAAAATATTCTATTTCTTGGTTAGACAAGATCTTTTTAGCAAATAAATCAAGAGAACTCATGTTCTCCACCCTCTTAACTTCCACTATATCTATACCAATACCAAAAATCATCTCATTAACTTCTTGAAAATTTCTCTACTTGCCAAATCATTGCCATCTAAACAATAATTAATAGCTTGTTTTGTTATTTTTTTAAGCTCTTTTAATGGTACATCCTCTAAATGCCTATTTTTTAAATTTATAACATCCTGGCCTGAAAATTTTGAATTTTTTGATTCTTTGAAGCCTCTTTCTGGAACAAAACTATACATTGCGTTATGTTTTATAGGTGTATTTTTTTCAATTTCAAACTGATAATCAAAACCATATCCAAGAATATCCAATAAATCTAACTCGAAACTTCTCAATACAAGCTCAACATTATTAGCTTTTATTTTTTCTAAAAAATTTTCATATAGTTCAAATAATTCTTCTTGTTTTGCGCCTTTTGGAAGCAAGCGAATTAATAATTCATTTATATATAGTAAGCTATAGCTAGTCTTATTCATGGTTGAACGAGAATTTAAAATATTTCTATCTACATGCGTAAGTGTTTTTAATTCAGAGCGACCTGAATATGAAATATTTAGTTTATGAAAAGGCACAAGATAGCCAAAAAATTTAGACTTTGGCTTTTTTGCCCCTTTTGCTATTACAGAAATTTTTCCATTTTTCTTAGTAAATAATTCTGCAATGATACTTGTCTCACCATAAGATCTCTGATGCAACAAAAAACATGTGTCTTCATTAATTTGACTCATAATTACCGCCGACACCTAAACTTTTGATAAAACCTGAGTCCGTATTCCAATTTTTTTTCACTTTAACCCAAGTTTTAAGAAATACTTTTTTCTTAAATGTTTTTTCTATTTCAACTCTAGCCAACATTCCAATGTTTTTAAGTACCCCGCCAGAGGCTCCAATAACTATTTGTTTCTGAGATTTTCTGTTAACAAAAATTGTAGCTTGAACCTTTATAATGTCTTTCTGATTATCAATTTCATCTATCATCACAAAAGTATCATGCGGCAGTTCATCACCTAAAGTTCTTATGAGTTTTTCTCTTATTAGCTCTGATAAGAAGAATTTATTGTTAGATCCTGTCAATTGGAAACTTTCATCATATAAATGATTGTTTTCTGGCAAATGCTTCTTGATAGACTTTATTAATTCTTTAATACCTTTTTGAGTTTTAGCAGAAAGGGGATGAATATCAATAAAATTATATTTTGAGGATAATTCTTTAATAAACGGTAATAATTTATTTTTATCATTTAACTGATCTATTTTATTTATTGCGCAAATTATTTTTTGATTCTTATAATCTAATTTATCTAAAATTAATTGATCTTCAACATTCAATGAAGTTCTTTGCATTAAAAAAAGGACAATATCTGAGTCTTCAATAATACTTTGAGCTGATTTATTAAGAATCTTATTCATCGTTTTGTCTGACTTAATATGCATTCCTGGAGTATCAATGAAAATCATCTGATGTTCATCATCTGTTTTTACTCCCAATAGATTATTTCTTGTTGTTTGAGATTTTCTTGATGTAATTGAAATTTTTTTTCCAAGAATAGAGTTTATGAGAGTGGACTTTCCTACATTTGGTTTGCCTACAATAGATATATAACCGCAGTATTTTTTAATCATTTTTTGATTTTAAATAATTTAAAGCTTCTTTTGCAGCATTAGTTTCTGCTTGTCTTTTTGACCTACCGTGAGCGCTAAATTCATTATTTTCAATAATTACAGTGCTTTCAAAATAACTATGAAATTCCTTTGTTGAATATATTGGTGTCTTATTATTTTTTGACTGTAATAGCTCTTGCAATTCAGTTTTTGAATCTCTAAATTCCTGATTGCTACCAATGTTACTTAATTCATTGTTAAAAAGATTTAAAGTAAAACTTTGTACTTTCTGCCAAGAACTATCAAGGAAAACTGCTCCAATTATAGATTCTAAAGCTCCTTCTAAAATTGATTGTTTTCTTTCATTAGATAAATTAGCTGTTCCTTTTGATAGCTTTATGTAATTTAGAACATCTAGATATTGTGCTTTTTTTGTTAAAGTTTCTCCACAAACTATATATGATCGCATTCTCGTCAAAAGGCCTTCCTTTTCATTTGGAAAATTATTAAATAAATATTCTGAAATAATAGTATTTAGAATTGAGTCACCTAAAAACTCTAAACGTTCATTATTAATTTTGTTGTTTGAACTTTTATGCACTAAAGCTAATTCTAATAAATTGATATTATTAAAACTATAGCCAAGTTTTTTCTGGAATTTATTTAATGACATTAGTCAATTTTTCCGACTTTTTCAAAAGAAGGTATACAAGTCCAACATTCCCATGTCATCCAAAGATATACTGCTTTTCCAAAGAAATTCTCTCTAGGGACAACCCCTACAGCATCTCTTCTGCTGTCATTGGAATTATCTCGATTATCTCCAACTACGAAATAATGTCCCTCTGGAACTGTCCACTCTTTCGGATCCCGTTTATTTAGATCTCTTATAGTTCGAATAACATATTCATTGTTCCCATGTTTCTCTAAGAAAAGATCTGCGATAACTGGTTCCCCTCTTATCATAATTTCTTCAGAACCTAATCTGTTTCTTTCAAGAAGAATATCGTTAACATAAATTTGCTTATTAATTATTCTTATACGATCCCCCGGCTTACCAATTAATCTCTTGATATATGGAACAGGATTACTTGGAGGAACTAAAACAACCAAATCTCCATACTCCGGATCTTTTCTAGAAAAATTTGGTGTGCCTATACGATTAACCTTAATCCCATAAGCTGATTTATTTACAAGAATGAAATCTCCTCTTTTTAATTGAGGTTCCATAGATCCAGATGGAATTTGAAAAGGTTCAAATGCGAAGGTCCTTAGAGCAAATATTATAAGCAAAGGAATGAAGTATCCTCTTGAGGTTTTGAGTACTTCCGGATTATGAAAGAAAATTCCCATCAGCATTATTAAGAAAGAAATGATAGTACCTATTAGTAGCAATATACCTAAATCACCAGCATTGTAAAAAACTCCTACCAGTACTGATAGACCTGATATTGTGCTAATAAATGAGATATTTTTAATAATAAATGTCTCTTGTGATTTTTCTGAAAAATTAAAAAATAACCAGCTTATTACGCATAATGTAATTCCTGTTACGCCAAAAATAAAATAGGGATCAGTTAACATTCTATTGGTCTGTGTTGAAGTAATTTAAAAATGCATCTTGAGGTATAGAAACTTTACCTAACTGCTTCATTTTTTTCTTACCTTGTTTTTGTTTTTCTAGTAATTTCATCTTTCTTGTGACGTCTCCGCCATATAATTTTGCTGTTACATTTTTTCTGTATGCTTTAACTGTCTCTCTAGATATTATTTTAGCACCAAGAGCAACCTGTATAGGAACATCAAACATCTGACGAGGAATGAGTTTTTGTAAATTTTTAGCAATTTCTCTTGCTTTAGATGTAGAAAATGATTTGTGAACTATCATTGATAAAGCATCTATTTTTTGATTATTAATTAAAACATCGATTTTTGTTAAATCTGACTTCTGAAATCCTTTTAAAGAATATTCAATTGAAGCAAAACCTTTTGTGGAAGACTTTATTTGATCAAAAAAATCAATTATCACCGATGAAAGTGGCATTTCAAATGTTATTGAAACCTGATTACCAAAATATTTCATATCTTTTTGAACTCCTCTTTTTGAAGTACATAGTGTAATAATATTACCAACATAATCATTTGGTGAGATTATATTGGTATTCACAATAGGTTCTCTAATTTCGTCAATTTCATTAGGAGTAGGTAATTGAGATGGATTATCACATTTGATAATTGTTCCATCTGTTTTTAAAACTTCATACTCAACTGACGGAGCTGTGGATATTAAGTCTAAATTATATTCTCTCTCAAGTCTTTCTCTTACAACTTCCATATGCAGAGTTCCTAAAAAACCGCATCTAAAGCCAAATCCAAGTGCGTCTGAAACCTCTGGTTGATAAATTAATGATGAGTCATTTAAAACTAATTTCGATAATGCATCCCTAAATTTTTCATAATCATCAGAGTTGAGAGTAAATATAGAAGCAAAAACTTTTGGATTAACTTTTTTAAACCCTGGTAGTGGTTCTATTAATTTATTTTGACTTTCAATTACCGTATCTCCTACCGGCGCTCCTTTGATATCTTTTATGCCTGCAACTAAATAGCCAACTTCTCCAGCTGATAATTCTTGCTTTGATATTTTTTTGGGAGAAAAAATTCCTAAATCATCAACAACATGAGATTGACCAGTTGAAAATATTTCAAACTTTTGACCTTTGGTGATTGTTCCATTTTTAATTCTTATTAATGAAACTACTCCTAAGTATGAATCAAACCAAGTATCGATAATTAAAGCCTGAAGGCTTTTTGAAGCATCTCCATCTGGGCTAGGTATATCATCAACAAGTTTATCAAGTAGTATCTCAATCCCTTCTCCAGTTTTTGCGCTAACAAGAGGCGCTTCAGAAGCGTTAATTCCCACCATTTCTTCTATCTCATGCTTCACTCTGTTTGGTTCTGCCTGAGTTAAATCAATTTTATTTATTACTGGAAGAACTTCTAGGCCCTCTTCAACAGCGGTGTAGCAATTTGCTAAAGTCTGGGCTTCAACACCTTGCGAGCCATCAACAACGAGTAAAGCACCTTCACATGCAGATAATGATCTAGAAACTTCATATGAAAAATCAACATGGCCCGGTGTATCAATAAAATTTAAAAGGTATTCCTTGTTATCTTTTTTATAGTTTAAGGAAACTGCTTGAGCTTTGATTGTAATCCCTCGCTCTCTTTCAATATCCATGGAATCCAGGATTTGATCTTCCATCTCTCTAGAACTTAAGCCGCCGCAGTACTCTATCAATCTATCAGATAATGTAGATTTGCCATGATCAATATGGGCTATTACAGAAAAATTCCTTATGTTCTTCATAATTTGGTGATATTTTACAAGTAAAACTAATATAAAGAACCAAAAATTAAAAATATGATCAATTTAAAGTAATTGATTGTATTATTCTGTTTCCATTTCTTAATAAATGTACCGCAATTTTATCTCCAGAAGAAAAACCTTCTACAAGATCATTAAATGAATCAGCATCATAAATTTCATGTTTGGTGCCTTTATGCTGGATCATAGTAATAATATCACCCCTACTTACTTTTCCAGCAGCTGGGGAGTTTGGAGAAACTCTTGAGATCAATGCACCATCTGGCATATTAGACATTGCAGGATTGTCGCGGTCAATATCTATAACCCTAATACCGATTGGATCTGATGATGATTGGCTTTTAGCTGGAACAAATGTTCCATTGTTAACTGGCAACTCACCTAATATAAACTTAAGTTTAATTTCTTTGCCATCTCGTACTACTTTTGCAGTTGCCTGTGATCCTGGTTTAATCTGACCTACAACATGAGGTAAGTCAGAACTAAACTTAATCTCTTTTCTATCAAATTCTACTATTACATCGCCAGGGAGTAGGCCAGCATTGTCAGCCGATTCTCCATCTTCAACATCATTGATAAGAGCTCCATACGGTTTGCTCATTCCAAGCGCATCAGCTAAATCGCTATCTACTTCACTCATTCTTACTCCAAGGTAGCCTCTTGCAACTTCACCAGTATTTATAATTTGATTAGCTACATCTATTGCGACGTTAATTGGTATAGCAAAAGCCAAACCTTGATAGCCTCCACTTCTTGAGTATATTTGAGAATTAATGCCTACGACCTCTCCATCTAAGTTAAATAATGGGCCGCCCGAGTTACCTGGATTGATAGCAACATCTGTTTGTAAAAATGGCACATAGTTCCCAATATTATTATTTTGTATGCTTCTTCCTTTGGCACTAACAATTCCAGCAGTAACTGAAAAATCAAAGCTGAAAGGAGAACCAATGGCTATTACCCAGTCTCCAACTTTCAGCTTATCGCTATCGCCAACATTCACTGAGGGCAAGCCATCACCTGTAACTTCTAAAACAGCTAAATCGGACAATGGGTCTACTCCAATTACTTTTGCAATAAATTCTCTTCTATCAGCCAATGATACAATTACCTCAGTTGAATCCTCGACTACATGAAAATTTGTTAAAATATAATTATCTTTTAATATAAACCCAGAGCCATAAGAAATAGCTTCCCTTTTTTGAGGAGACTCCCTAAATTCTCTCGGGATTCCAAATCTCTCCAACATTTCATCAGGTATGCCTCCATAACCAAAACTTCTCTGTTTTACTTCTCTTTTTGAAGTAATGTTAACCACTGCTGGTGCAGATTCTTCTACTAAATCTGCAATATTTTCAGGTAATGCAGATAAAGGTAATGATGAAATTAGAAAAAGTATTGTGAATATAAATTTTTTGTTCATATGTATAATTAAGAATACTAAATATTATTTAATTGATTTTGCAATTTGAACCGCAGAATTAAGTGATAAATTTCCATAAATTGTTACAAGCCGACCATCTGATATAGGCACTAAGTAAATCATTTTATTTTCGTGTTTCCAATATCTTATTTTTGTAAGTCCAAAGTTACTTTTTTCAACTCTTAATGTAAAACTTTCCTTGCCTTTAGTATAGATATAGCCTTGTGAATAATTAGATTGATAGCCAACATTCCTCAAGTCAAATTTACGATCAGTGCGCATATATGACGGCTCATTAATAACTTTCATTATGTGATCTGTTATATATTCCTCAGATCTTAACGCAATATTTTTTGCCTCATTGCTATTAACAGCTGAAGCTATTTGATTAGATGATTCTTCGTTTACACTCATTCTTGATAAGGTATCGAAATTCATAAAAAATAGCGTCAATAGTATAGAAGCTGCTGCCGTAGTAACATTTGCGAACCAAAATCTATAACTCCTTCTTAGAGGTTTTGCCTCAATTAATTGTTGGCTTGAATGTATATAAGAAACGTTTGAATCATCATTAACAGCTTGGCTCATAAGACTATACATAGATATTTTATTTTGGAGGTTAGCATTATCATGTAATTCTTCTAGAATCGATTCAATCTCATTAGAATCAAGCTCTCCATCAAATAAGGCGGATAATTTTTCATCTAAATAATTCACTTTAATCAATGATCTCCTTGTTGATAAATTCAAGTATTAATTCCCTGGCTCTAAAGATTCTAGATCTTACTGTACCAATGGGTGTATCTGTAATTTTACTAATATCTTCATAACTCTTGCCTTCAATCTCTCTTAAAGCAAAAGCTGTCTTTAAAGATTCAGGCAAAGTATTAATGTATTTTCTAATTTGTTCCATCGACTCTTTGTGTGTCAGAATTGACTCAATATTTTCAAAAGAAATCGCTTCATAGTTATTATCTTCTAAAGATAAACTAACTTTTTGTTTCTTATAACTAGAGCTTGCTACAAAATTTTTGGCCATATTAATTGCAATTCTATAAACCCACGTGAAAAAAGCGCTATCACCTCTAAATGATTCTAGTTGTTGCCATACCTTTATAAAGGTTTGTTGTGCTAAATCTTCTGAGTCCTCTCTAGATTTAGTAAATGCAAATAAGGACGCATAAACTCTTGGATAATATTTATTCATAAGAAAATTAAATGCTCCTTTGTTGCCATTTTTTGCTTTTTCAATCAAAACGGAATCAATATTTTCTGAATTCTTTTTCATAATAATACTTTTCCTGAATATTAAGACAAAAGTTTATCTTAAAAGTTTCCTTGTTTTGTAAAAGTTTTTAGGTTTATTTTAATAAAATTTTCATGTTCTTTGTTGCCAAGAGATACATTTTTAAAAATAAAGTCATATAATTTTTGATCATCATAATTCAATATTTGATCGAATATAGAAAGATCGCTTTGAGCTAGTTTTTTTAGAGATTTTCTTGAGAATTCCCTTAAGAGAAGATCAATTTCTCTCATACCTCTTCTGCATTTCCATTTTATTCTGTTTATTTCTTCGCTCATTAGTTAAAATAATAATTTATTGCTTAATTTTACTTGAAAAAACATACTGATAATAATTTTATTGAACAAGGGTCGCTTGAACTAAGTCAATGGCGAGCTATAAAGGTATTAGGAAATCATGACAACGCAAGAGATTTCTTGCAAGGCCAAATTACTTCTGACGTAAACCTAGTTTCAAATAATTCATCGCAGCTTTCTTGTATATGTGACCACAAAGGTCAGGTTATAGCAGATTTTATTTTATATAAGCTACAAGAAGAGTTTTATATATTAATAAATAAAGATTTTGTGAATATTTTTTGTGATGAATTAAAAGTCTTTTCTAAATTTAGTTCTGTAGAGTTTCAATTATCTAATAAAAAAATTATTGGGCAAATATTAAAAAAAGGAGAAGCAAAGAACTTTTATTCAAAAAATGATACTTTTCAAGTAAATGTTTTTTTAAAAAATTCTGATTACCATCATAAAAACACCTTAAATTTAGATCATTGGTATGTTGCTAATAAATTATTAGGAATTTTATTTCTTGATAAATCAGACTCTCGTAAATTTAGGCCTCTTGAAATTAACTATGATAGTTCTAGGGTCTCTTTTGAAAAAGGATGCTTCAGAGGGCAAGAGATTGTCGCTAGAATGAAATATTTAGGTGTAAATAGAAGACAGTTTTTGACATTTATAGCTGATGATAAATTTAAAGAAGAAAATCATATAAAAATTGTAGGGAAAATAATAAAAATAAATGATAAAAAAATCTTCAACGGCATAATTAAAAGAGATGATATTGAAAAAATCAAAAAAAATATTGAAATTATATATTTTTGAAAACTTACCAAAAAATTTCTTTTAAATTGTTCTTTCTAAGATAGCTATTACATTTAGAGAAATGATTTGATCCAAAAAAACCTTTATGAGCAGATAATGGAGACGGATGAGAAGACTTCAAAATTAAATTGTTACCTTGATCAATATATTTTGAAAATTTAATAGCATGATTGCCCCATAAAATAAAAACAACATTCTTTTTTTGTTTAAGAGTTTTTAGGATTGTTATGATAAATTCATGCCAGCCAATATTTGAATGTGACCCCGGTTTTCCAACTTCTACAGTAAGAGAAGAATTCAACAAAAGCACTCCCTGTTTTGCCCAATTTTTTAAACATCCGTCAGAATTTTGTGTTTTACCTACGTCGTTTTCTATTTCTTTATAAATATTTTTTAGGGACATAGGCACAGCTTGATTTTTTTTAACTGAGAAAGCTAATCCATTAGCCACATTCTTTTGAAAGTATGGATCTTGTCCAAAAATTACAACTTTTAAATCTAAAAAAGAACAATATTTAAAAGCGTTAAAAATTTGATTATATGGTGGGCAAATAATTTTATTTTTTGAAATTTCTTGCTCTAGAAATTGTATAGGTTTATCTAATGAAGGTGGACTCGAGATTTTTTTTATTGCTTTTTCCCAGTCTTTTGGTAAGTGTATTTTATAATTTTCTTTTTTCATTTTTTTTATAAATTTTATCCACAGAAACTGTGGATAAAGCTATGGATAACTTTATTTATAACACAATAAATCCCCTTTTATAAGGGTTTGCGCAAAGTTGTACAAAAATTGTACAAAAATTTAAAAAATAACCTTATATCAGTACTTTAAGTATAAATTAAGGGATTTTATGCAAAACAACTGAAAACAAATAATGCAATCAGAAAACTCAATATATATCTGTTGACAAGTGTTCTTTTACGTAAAATTCTGCAAAACAAATAAATAAGGTTTTTTTTGCATTGGATGCTGGAGTTGAATTAAGATTCAACAAACTCTTATACTAATAATATTAGCAATATTTTTTAGTTTTTTAAGCAATTCATCCTCTGGATTTTCTTCTAAATCTATTAAAGTAATTGCAATATCATTTCTACTTTTATTAATCATGTCAGTAATATTTAATTTTTTTTGAGCAATTTCACTTGCAATATTTCCAATCATTCCAGGTTCATCTTTATGAATGATGACAAGTCTATATTTTGTGGTTCTTCCAAGTCGAACTCTTGGAAAATTTACAGAATTTGTAATTATTCCATCCTTAATAAAATCATTAACTTGTTCTGCTGCCATTACTGCACAATTTACTTCAGCCTCTCTAGTGCTCGCACCTAAATGTGGTAAAAGAATAACATCTTGATATTGGTTAGCTCTTCCGATTAAATCTAAAGTCGGAAAATCTGTTACAAATGTTTTGATATGTTGTTTTGATAGAGCTTCTATTATATCTAAATTATTTACGATTGGTCCTCTTGATAAATTTATTAAATTAGCGCCCTTTTTAATAAATTTAATTGTTTTTTTATCTATTAAATCCTTAGTAGATTCTGATAAAGGAACATGTAAAGAAATGTAATCTGAATTAGATAGAAGATATTCTATGCTTTCAGCTCTTTCCACATCTTTAGGTATCATCCATGCAGCATCAATTGAAATATAAGGATCAAATCCAATTATTTTCATACCCATTACGCTTGCATTTTGCGCAAGAAGAGACCCAACTGAACCTAACCCAATTATACCCAAGACTTTCCCACTTAATTCATTGCCTTTAAATGTTTTTTTTTGATCTTCCATGGCTTTATTAAGGTCTTGGGAATTTTTGTAATTTATAGATTTAATAAATGTATTTCCTTCTAAAATTCCTCTTGAAGACAACAACATTCCACATATAACTAACTCTTTTACAGCGTTAGCATTTGCACCTGGTGTATTGAAAACTACAATGCCGCGCCTAGTAGCAATATCAATAGGAATATTATTAGTTCCAGCTCCGGCCCTTGCAATACATTTAAGACTATCAGTAAATTCAGACTCATTTAAAGCATGACTTCTCAATAGAATTGCATCTGGCTTAATATCATCAATTTCAAATTGATTATTTGAAAGCGTTAACAATCCCTCTTTTGCAATATTATTAAAATATTTAAACTTGTGCATGATATAGTGATAATAAATTGGCGTGCATTAAAAAAACACAAGCATTATATATAAAATTAACATATATTGATGAATATTTATGGCATTAGAAGTAAATAACCTTAGTTTCTCGTACGGAAATGAATTAATTTTTCAAAATGTTAGTTTTATTATAGAAAATCGTGAAATTGGTTTAATTCAAGGAGAAAGCGGTATAGGAAAATCAACTCTTTTGAATGTAATAAGTGGCTTACAAAGACCACAATCTGGTTCAATTATCTGCAATTCTAAGACATTCTATGATTTTAATAAATGCTTAAAAACTGAAAAAAGAAATATCGGCTATGTTTTTCAGGATTTTGCTTTATTCCCACATATAAATACAGAAAAGAATATAAAATTTGCGCACACTAAAAGCGATATTTCTTTTAAAGAAACTATCGATTTATTCGGGCTTACAAAACATTTAAATAAGATGCCGCATGAACTTTCAGGAGGGCAGCAACAAAGAGTTGCGATAGCAAGAGCTATTCTTATGAAACCGAGTTTAATTTTGCTTGACGAGCCTTTTTCTAATTTAGATGATAAAAATAAAGAGGCAGTAAAAAAATTAATAGTAAAGGCGATAGATATTTTTGATATTCCTTGCCTTCTTGTAAGTCATACAAATTTAATTGAAGGCTCTCTTTCTATTTCTAAACATATAGATTTAGATTAATTTACAGAGACTTTAAAATATAACTTTTCCAGATTTCAAATTCATTTTGTCTAAATGATCCTTCTATTGGTTTGTAAATTTTCTTTTTCTCCGAAGTAAAATTATTTTTTTCTCCAACTGCTATCATCGCTACTTTGCAAGCTCCTAATGCAGTAGATTCTGCATTTAAGGGTTTAATTACTGTATTTTCTATTGTATTTGCTAGCATTTGACAGAATGTTTCGTTTTCGACCATGCCTCCATCAATCAATAATTGATTTATCTCAATTTGATATTTATTTAATATCAAAGTAATTTCTTTTGTTTGATAAGCAATTGAATTAAAACAAGCTGTTATCATATCTTCTTTTGAACTATCTTGGGTAATACCATAAAAACCCCCTCTTACATCTGAATCCCAAAATGGAGCTCCCAAACCATTAAATGCAGGCAAAAATAGAACATTTCGACTGTCTCCGTTCTTATTAATAAAATTCTCACTATCGCTAGATCTATTAAAAAAGTGCATCTTATCCCTAAGCCATTTTATTATATTGCCACAAGAATATATGCTTCCCTCAATTGCATAATGAACCTTATTATCAAGCTTATACGCTATTGTTGTTAATAAACCTTCTTTGATTGCTATTGGTTTTTCCTCAGTATTAACCATCAAAAAACAACCAGTGCCATAAGTTGACTTCATATCACCATTCTTAAAACAATTTTGACCGACCATTGCAGCTTGTTGATCTCCAATTACTCCTCTAATGGAAATATTTTTATTTTTGCGAGATAAAGTACCGAATTTACCATCACAACTTAAAACCTTAGGCATCATGTTTTTTGGGATTTCAAACATTTTTAGTAAATCGTCGTCCCATTCCTGTGTATGAATATTATATAAAAGTGTTCGTGATGCATTAGTCACATCAGTAAAATGATTTTTTTCATTTGAAAGCATATAAATTAGGTATGTATCTACTGTCCCAAAAAGCAATTCACCTTTTTCAGCTTGGTCTCTTGCCCCTTCAACATTATCAAGTATCCATTTAATCTTTGTTGCAGAAAAATACGGATCCAATAATAAGCCAGTTTTTTTATTAACAGTGGTTTCATGTTTGCTTTTAAGCTTGCTACACAGCTCGTGTGTTCTTCTGTCTTGCCAAACTATCCCAGGATAAATTGGCTTACCATTTTTCTTAGACCATACAATAGTTGTCTCTCGTTGATTTGTAATTCCACATGCTTCAATTTCTATATCGCTATCTAAAACATCACATATCGTATCCTCAACAGTAGCCAAAATGTCGCTTGGATTTAATTCAACCCAACCATCCTGAGGGTAACTTAAATCATATTCTTTTTGACTATCTTTTACTTTTTCTAACTCTGAATTAAAAATAATTGATCTTGAGCTTGTTGTTCCTTGATCTATTGACAAAAAATGTTTCATAACTATCTCCTAATACACAATTATCCACAATTTATTAACTTATTTCCAACAGCAAAAAAACATCATATATACACTATATTGTGTAAAAAAATAAAATTGTCACAATATATTGTGTTTTTTGCTTGATTCTTTTTGAGCAATAAGTATATTAGTAATTACAGGGATATAAGTTTTCGTAACTGTAGACACGCAAACTTTCCAGGTTAAAGGTTTTATGAAACTCTATTGAGTTAAAGATTATTTGAGCAAAAAATATGGAAATTAGACAAGAAGAAGAAAAAAATAAAAAAAGCAACCTCGATTCAGCAATAGAAAATATAGAAACAACCGCTCCTGGTAAATTAAGAGCAATCAAAAGAAACGGAAAAGTTGTGGCGTTCGAGGATGATAAAATCAAGGTGGCTATAACAAAAGCATTTTTAGCTAATGAGTCAGGGAATGCAGCAGCTAGCGAGAGAATCCACAAAAAAGTTAACCAACTCACTCAAAATGTTGTAGATGTTTTTAAAAGAAGAATGCCCTCTGGAGGCACTCTTCATATCGAAGAAATCCAAGATCAAGTAGAACTTCAATTAATGAGGTCTGAGGAACTTGAGGTAGCAAAAAGCTACATACTCTATAGAGCAGACAGAACACAAGAAAGAAAAAAAGAAATTCTAGACATAGATATTCCAGATTCACCAAATATTAATATAACCAAAAGTGATGGATCTCTAGCTCCTTTAAACGTTGAAAAATTAGCAAAATTAATTAACGACGCATGCGAAGATCTAGAAGAAGTTTCTGTTAATGAAGTTTTAGATGAGGCGTTAAAAAACCTCTATGATGGCGTTTCAGTAGCAGATATGAGAACAAGCCTCGTTATGTCAGCACGGACAAAAGTTGAAAAAGAGCCTAACTATTCATTTGTAACTGCAAGAATTTTAATGGACCAGCTAAGAAGTGAAGCCTTGAGTTTTCTTAAAATTGCAGATGAATCAACATACCAAGAAATGGAAACAAACTACCCAAAAGCTTTCAAAGCCTATATCGATAAGGGAATTGAGCTAGATATATTAAATCCAGCGCTTAAAGAGTTTGATTTAGACAAGCTTGGTGCTGCTATTGATTACACAAGAGATAATCAATTTACATATCTCGGTCTACAAACTTTATATGATAGGTATTTTATACACTGTGAAGATACAAGGTATGAGCTCCCACAAGTTTTCTTTATGCGAGTTGCTATGGGTTTAGCTTTAGAAGAAAAGAATAAAGAGGAAAGAGCTATAGAATTCTACAGGCTATTATCTAGTTTTGATTATATGAGCTCAACGCCAACTTTATTTAATTCTGGTACAAAAAGACCACAGCTTTCTTCGTGTTATTTAACGACAATACCAGATGATTTAGATGGCATTTTTTCAGCAATGAAAGATAATGCGTTGCTTTCAAAATGGGCCGGAGGTCTTGGCAATGATTGGACACCTGTTCGTGCCATGAATTCTTATATCAAGGGCACCAACGGGAAAAGTCAAGGTGTTGTACCCTTCTTAAAAGTAGCAAATGATACTGCAGTTGCTGTAAATCAAGGTGGAAAAAGAAAAGGTGCTATGTGTGGTTACCTGGAAACCTGGCATTTAGATATAGAAGAATTTTTAGAACTTAGAAAAAACACAGGAGACGAAAGACGAAGAACACATGATATGAATACAGCAAATTGGGTCCCTGATCTTTTTATGAAACGAGTAGAGCAAGACAAAAATTGGACCTTATTCTCGCCAGGAGAAACAGCAGACCTTCATGATTTAATTGGACAAGAATTTGAAATAAGATACAAAGAATATGAAGAAAAAGCTAAAAATGGAGAAATAGACCAATTTAAATCTGTTTCAGCAAAAGAATTGTGGAGAAAAATGCTTACAATGTTATTTGAAACAGGGCATCCATGGATAACATTTAAAGATTCTTGTAACTTACGATCGCCACAACAGCACACAGGTGTGGTTCATTCCTCAAATCTTTGCACAGAAATTACGTTAAATACTAGCGCTAACGATGAAATTGCGGTTTGTAATCTTGGTTCTGTAAATCTAGCAAACCATATGATCAATGGAAAACTTGATGAAGATAAAATTAAGAAAACGGTATCTACAGCAATTAGAATGTTGGATAACGTCATAAACATTAACTACTACTCTGTAGATACTGCAAAAAATTCTAATCTAAAGCACAGGCCTATAGGTTTGGGTTTAATGGGTTTTCAGGATGCTTTGTATATGCAAAATATTCCATATTGCAGCAACGAAGCTATTGAATTCGCAGATAGAAGTATGGAATTAATAAGCTATAACGCAATATATGCATCAACAGAGCTTGCAAAAGAAAGAGGTGCGTACAAAACCTTTGACGGCTCACTATGGAGCAAAGGTATATTACCAAAAGACTCTTTAGAAATTCTGGAAGAAAACAGAGGAAAAGAATACTTACAAGTTGATAAATCTGAGACTTTAGACTGGGAGACTTTGAGAAAAAAAGTAAAGAAGGACGGCATGAGAAATTCAAATGTTATGGCAATAGCCCCTACCGCCACAATATCTAACATCACAGGCGTTACGCAATCTATTGAGCCTACTTATCAAAACTTATACGTCAAATCTAATCTTTCTGGTGAATTTACTATAGTTAATCCACATTTAGTGAGAAAACTTAAAGAATTAGACTTGTGGGATGACGTAATGATTAATGACCTTAAATATTTTGAAGGCAGTCTTACCGAAATATCAAGAATACCAGATGATATTAAAAAGTTATTTTCCACAGCATTTGAAGTTGAGCCAAAATATATTGTTGAATCTGCAAGCAGAAGGCAGAAATGGATAGATCAAGCACAATCCCTAAATTTATATATTGGCAATGCGGATGGTAAAAAACTAGATATAACATACAGAATGGCTTGGTATTCAGGCCTAAAAACAACTTATTATCTAAGGTCAATAGCTGCAACATCAACAGAAAAATCTACAGTTCAACAGGGAAAGCTTAATGCGGTAAGTGCAGATGTTAATGAAAACAAAACTCAGGAACTTGGTGCACCAGCGCCAATACCTGAAGCATGTTCACTTGACGACCCAGATTGTGAGGCATGTCAATAATCTATTAGGAGAATAATTATGTTAAATTGGGATGAATACGGTAAGGAGGAAACAAAAACCTCTCCAGTAACTGCAGAAGTTGCAGTAAATCCATTGTCAGAAGAAAAAGTTGAATTACAGCAAGATAAATCTGCTGTGGAAACCAAAGAACCTTCAAATGTCCAATCAAGCACATTAGGTGAAGGAACTAGAGCAGAAGCAGCAAGAAAAGCTGTAAATGAACTAGATGAGGCAGCAGGCATTGCAGAATTAGATGAAATGGAGCAAGGAAGAGTTCAAGTTGATCAGAAAGCAATGATTAACTGTAAAGCAGATCTAAATCAACTTGTTCCATTTAAATATGATTGGGCATGGCAAAAATACCTTGATGGTAGTGCAAATCACTGGATGCCTCAAGAAATTAATATGACAAATGATATCGTTTTATGGAAATCAGAAGACGGCTTAACAGAAGACGAAAGAATGATCGTAAAAAGAAATCTAGGTTTCTTTTCAACTGCGGATTCGCTCGTTGCAAATAACTTAGTTTTAGCTTTATACAGGTTAATAACAAATCCTGAATGCAGACAATATATATTGAGACAAAGTTTAGAAGAAGCAATTCATACTCATGCTTATCAGTATTGCATTGAATCTTTAGGAATGGACGAAGGTGAGATCTTTAATATGTATAGAGAAGTTCCTTGCGTAGCAAGAAAAGCTTCATGGGGACTCAAATATACACAAGAAATTTCAAATCCAGACTTCAAAACAGGTACGTTAGAAACTGATAAACAACTACTTAAAAATTTAATTGCTTTTTACTGTGTGTTAGAAGGAATATTTTTCTATTGCGGTTTCACTCAAATACTTTCAATGGGAAGAAGGAATAAAATGACTGGAACAGCAGAACAGTTTCAATACATACTAAGAGACGAGTCAATGCATGTAAACTTTGGCATTGATGTAATTAACCAGATTAAAATAGAGAATCCTCATCTTTGGGATGATGAAATGAAATCTGAAGCTGCTCAAATGATACTTGAAGGTACAGAATTAGAAATTCAATATGCAAGAGATACTATGCCACGTGGTGTCCTAGGAATGAATGCTTCAATGATGGAAGAATATCTAAAATTTATTGCAAATAGAAGGCTTACACAAATTGGATTAGATGAAGAATTTACAGGAGTATCTAATCCTTTTCCATGGATGTCAGAAATTATTGATTTAAGAAAAGAGAAGAATTTCTTTGAAACAAGAGTTACTGAATATCAAGTTGGCGGCGCTCTAAACTGGGAATAAAACTTGAAGTTGTATTCAAGTCCAGTTGCACCTAGTCCAAGAAAGGTACTTATCTTCGTTGCTGAAAAAGGCATAGAAAATATTGAAGTTGAGAACCTTGATATTGGAAAAATGGAGCACAAGACTCCCGAATACAAAAAAATAGCACCAAACTCAAGAATACCTGCTCTTGTCTTAGATGATGGGAAAGTAA
>MDTE01142061.1_pt1 | contig 33754 bp, 31 predicted proteins | sample 811231 | NCBI WGS metagenome assembly MDTE01 (sample SAMN05326651, study PRJNA326480) | marine metagenome | isolation source: seawater | place: Indian Ocean: Red Sea | collected 2010
ACAGGAATTGGAAAGTCAGGACATATTAGTAAAAAGATTTCTGCTACCTTATCCAGTACTGGAACAAGCTCTTTCTTTATGCATTCCACTGAGGCTTTTCATGGAGACCTTGGAATGATACAGAGTGATGATATTGTTGTTGCAATAAGTTATTCAGGCGAGACGGAGGATCTTCTTAAAACAATTCCGATTATAAGAAAGTTAGGTTGTTCTGTTATAGGTGTATCAGGAAATGATAAATCAACATTATCGAAGATCTCTGATTACCATCAATTGATTAAAGTTGAGAAAGAAGCTTGTCCGCTAGATCTTGCTCCAACTTCAAGCGCAACAGCAACTCTAGTATGGGGCGATGCTTTAGCAATCTCCTTAATGAATAAAAAAGATTTTAAACCGGAGGACTTTGCAAAATCTCATCCTGGCGGGACGTTAGGTAAGAGATTGCTTCTTTCTGCAAAAGATGTAATGGTATCAGGGGATGAGATGCCGATCATCAATCACAATGAGCTCTCAAAAGATGTCATAAAAACTATTTCTGAGAAGGGCATAGGTGTCACATTTGTAAAAGATCATAATAGTAAGGTTATTGGTTTAATAACTGATGGAGATATCAGAAGAGCTATTGATAAGTCTAATTATTTTTTTGATATGACAGCGCAAGATTTTATGAGTAAAGATTTTATTTCGGTTACTCCTGACGATTTAGCATCTGAATGTCTAAAAATCATGGCTGAAAAAAAGATTGGTTGCCTCGCTGTTATGCTTAATAAAAAATTAGTTGGTGTAATTAATCAAAAGGACCTTGTTAAATTAGGTATATAATTAATACATAAATAATGCACTTTAAAATGGAAACCAATGATAAAGAAATCTGTATTATAGGTCTTGGATATGTAGGACTTACACTTGCAGTTTCACTCGCTTATTCAGGATTAAAGGTATTTGGAGTAGAAGTCAATGAGGAGATTTTAGAATCTCTAAAAAATAAAAAAGCACATTTTTCTGAGATAGGTTTAAACGAAATTATTGAAAAAGTAATTGAAGACGGTTCTTTTAGTTTTGATTCGGCTATAAGTAAAAATAACTCTTTCGATGTTTTTATAATAACTGTTGGTACTCCTCTGGATGACAAAGGTACTCCAAGGATGGATATGATAATTAATGCAACAAATGAAGTTGCAGAAATGATGAAAGAAGACTCATTAATAATTCTTCGATCTACTGTTCAAATAGGCACTACAAGAGATATTGTCAGACCAATTCTCCAAAAAACTGGATATAAATTTGATCTTGCAATGTGTCCTGAGAGGACTCTAGAGGGAAATGCAATTGAAGAACTCTCAAGAATACCACAAATTATTGGCTCTGATTCTATAAATACGTCTTCAAGATGCTCAAAATTGTTCAATAAAATAACTAATCAGATAAACATTGTATCTTCGTGGGAAACAGCTGAAATTATTAAGTTATCAGATAACACATTTAGAGATGTTAGTTTTGCTTTTGGTAATGAGATTTCAAGAGTATGTAATGCCTTTGATGTAGATTGTTATGAGGTAATAGAAAATGGTAAAGCAAATTATCCTAGAACTAATATTGCAAAACCTGGCTTGGTTGGAGGACCTTGTCTTGAAAAAGATCCTCATATTTATTCTTATTCTGCGAAAAAAAAAGGAATTGATATGCCTATTACCTTGTCGTCCAGAAAAATAAATGAAAATCAACCAAAGGAGGTATGCGATGCTTTATTAAACTCAAGAGTATTGCGTAAAGTTAGTAATCCTAAGATTCTATTATGTGGTTTAGCTTTTAAAGGTCAGCCAGAAACTGATGATTTAAGAGGATCTATGGGAATAAGATTTCTAGAGTGTATAAAGGGAAATTATGAAATACATTTATTTGATTATGTTGTTGATCCAAGTACTCTTTCAAAGTTTGGCATTGTTTTTGAGGGCTTCAATGAAATACCTGAAAATACATTTAATCTAATAGTCATACTAAATAATCACATTAATTTTAAGAATCTGGGACTGCAAAATCTTTCAAGAAATCTTGATGATAATGGAATAATCTTTGATTTTTGGAATAACTTTGAATCTGAACCTAAAAAAATTAAGGAAGATAAAAAATATTTTCACTTAGGCAACCTTGGAGGCATCTTATAATGTCAAAAATCTTAGTAACCGGTGGTGTAGGTTTTATTGGAAGTCATTTAGTAAAAAGACTAGTAAATCTTGGCCACGAAGTAACTGTAATAGATAATTTTGCAAGAGGAAATTCATCAAGAATTGATGATGTAGTTGACAGCGTTAACTTAAAGGATTTAGATTTAAGATATGATTTCAACAAATTATTAGCAGCATCAAAAGAAGTTGATCTCATATTCCATCTGGCTGCAATAAATGGAACTGAAAATTTTTATAATCATCCAGATCTTGTTTTAGATGTTGGAGTTTTAAGCATTTTAAATATTCTAAACACTGTTGAAAAAAATAATATTGAAAACTTGATTGTTGCGAGTAGTGCAGAGGTGTATCAGTCAGCAAAAATAATTCCCACTCCCGAAGAAATTGAATTAGTTATACCCGATCCATATGAAGCAAGATATTCGTATGCGGCTTCAAAAATTATTTCAGAACAACTCACATTGGCATATCTCAAATCGAATAGGATAAAGAATGCTTTAATATTTAGGCCGCATAATGTTTATGGTCCAGATATGGGAAATAAACATGTGATACCTCAATTTATAACAAGGGCAAAAACAATTAAAGACCTTGGCTATTCTCAAAAATTTGATATATACGGAGACGGTTCAGAAACAAGAGCTTTCTGCTATGTTGATGATATTGTTGAGGGATTAATTCTGCTGATGGATAAAGGAGCCTCTGGAAAAATTTATCATATTGGTAATGATGAAGAAATCTCAATTAATCAATTATTTGATATTTTAAATAAACATCATCAAGGTAAACTTTCATTAAATTATAAGAATGTAGCGTCTGGATCAACATTAAGAAGGTGCCCAGATATAACTAAAATGAAAAATTTAGGCTACTCACCCCAAACAAGCATAGATAGTGGATTTGCAAATACAATTGACTGGTACGCAAGCTATTTTATCGATAATAAAGAAAATAGTCTCTTGTAATCATGGAAAAGGATGACAAGATCTTACTTACTGGGCATACAGGATTGCTAGGTAAAGCAATTGCAAAATCATTTGATGAAAAAGGATTTAAAAACATCATTAAAGTATCTTCGAATGATCTTGATTTAATGAATCAAGAAAAAGTGAATGATTTCTTTTTTAAAAATCGACCAAAATATGTTGTTCATGCTGCAGCGAAGGCAGGAGGCATTCTTGCAAACAAAAGCTGCCCTGCAGATTTTATATTTAATAATTTAGTTATGCAGAATAATGTTTTCAAATCATCTCTTGATATAGGTGTAAAAAAATTGCTTTTTATCTCCAGCACCTGTGCTTATCCAAAGAATGTAAGTCAACCTATGAAGGAATCCGATATATTATCTGGTCCTTTTACTGATGAGGTGGAGCCCTACTCATTGTCAAAGGTATGCGGAATGCGAATGCTTGAAGCCTTTCACGACCAATATAATTTTCAATCAAATTCGGTCATGCTTCCAAATCTTTATGGGCCAGGAGATCATTATGGTGATCTCTCAAATCATGTAATACCAGCCTTGATAGAGAGATTTGTCCTTGCTAAAAAGAATAGGGAAAAATCTGTTGAAGTTTGGGGATCAGGAAATGCTATAAGAGAGTTTCTTTACATTGATGATGCTGCAGGTGGAATAATTTTTCTTTTAAAAAATCATAATTCTGTTAAACCTATTAATTTGTCTTCGAGGGAATCAATATCAATTAGTGATCTTGCATACTTAATAAAGGAAATAGTGAATTATAGTGGAGAAGTAGTTTTTAATGCATCTCGACCAGAGGGTGCTCCAGTAAAGATTTCTGATACTGAACTAATTGACAAACTTGGATGGAATCCAAAGATTAATTTAAGAGCCGGTTTAAAGATGTCTATTGATGACTATAAAAGAAGATTTACAAAATAATTTTGAGTTAAAATAGAACTTTAGCATGAAGAAGATCCTATTTTTAGGGATTGCCAAGAGTAAGGGAAGAGTAAGGGCTACTGAAACTATAAATACAAATAAAGTTATTTTAGAAATAGATTGTCTTGCTGTAATGCAGGGCGATGATCTTGTTGGAGTAATCAACCAAAAAGATATAGTAAAATTAGGAATATAATTATTTTTTGGCTGGGTGGCAGAGTGGTCATGCAGCGGACTGCAAATCCGTGTACGCCGGTTCGATTCCGGCCTCAGCCTCCAAAATAAAAGGAGAAATTTGAACCTATTTGTATATAATACAAATTTTTTAGAGGACAAGGATGAAGATATTAGTAATGGGTCTCCCAGGAAGTGGAAAAACTTTCTTAACTAAAAGATTGCAACCACTTCTTAAAGCAGCATGGTATAACGCTGATAAAGTAAGGGATATGGCTAATGATTGGGATTTTTCTGAAAAAGGAAGATTGAGGCAGTCGAATAGAATGCGATGCTTTGCAGACTTTGAAAAAAGCAACGGAAGATTTGTGATTTGTGATTTCGTATGCCCAACTAAAAAAACAAGACTTCAGTTTCAGGCAGATATCACTATATGGATGGATACTATTCCTGAGGGGAGATTTGAAGATACTAATAAGATATTCGAGAAACCTAATAATGTTGACTTCCATATAACGGAATGGAATGATAAAAATCATATAAATATTGCTCACGAAATAAATAAAATAAATGTTTGACTGGAAAAAACCAACAGTTCAAATGCTAGGTAGATGGCAGCCGTGGCATGATGGCCACCAAGCTCTTTTTAAAAGATGTGTTGAAAAGACTGGTCAAGTTATAATTCAGGTTAGAGATGTTCAAGGTTCTTCGGGAGGAGATGGCCAAGAAGACAATCCCTTTGACTGGGAATCTGTTTGTAAAAATATTGAAGATGGACTCAGCAAGGATGGTTTTCAAAGAGGTATCCAATATCAAATAATGCTCGTTCCAAATATTGTTAATATAACTTATGGCAGAGGAGTTGGTTATACCTTTGAAGAGGAAACTTTTGATGAATCTATTACATCTATAAGTGCAACGAAAATCAGAAAAAAACTAAGAGATGAAGGTAAACTATAATTAAATGGATATTCAACAATCTTCATATAGAAACTATAATTGTGTTTTTATTTGCCCAGGTGGTGGAATTGGTAGACACAAGGGATTTAAAATCCCTCGAAGGCAACTTCGTGCCGGTTCAAGTCCGGCTCTGGGCACCAAATTAATATGAACGAGGAACTTAAAAATAATATTAATGATAATCATGAAATCGATATATTCGATCTTGTAGATAGGTTATGGACTTCAAAAAAAATAATTATTTACACAACATTAATATTTTCTCTAATAGGAGTTGTTTACTCACTTTCACTTAGTAATATCTATAAGAGTTCAACTGTATTGACTGGGATAGACGAGTCCAACTCAATTACTAAACTTGCAAGACAATATTCATCACTTGCTAGTTTGGCTGGTATTCAAGCGGGTAATGCTTTATCTGTGGGGTCTGATCCTTTACAAGAAGGTATAGAGATCTTAGAGTCTTTTGATTTTTTTGAAACATTTGTAGAAAAAAATAAAGTTTTTTTTGAGTTAGCTGCAATTAATGGATGGGATGAAAAAAATAATATATTGATAGTTAATCCAAAGATTTACGACGAAAAAAATAAGATTTGGGTATCCAAAAATAAGTATTCAAAAAATGGCAAACCAACTACTCAGTTCGTTCATAGAGAATTCTTGAAAGACTTATCTATAACTGCAAATAATCTTACCGGCTTTATTACGATTTCATATAAACACTACTCACCACACTTTTCTAAAAGGATTGTAGAACTTTTGGTGCATGATATTAACGAGATGGCAAAATTAAAGAGCATTAAACAAGCAGAAGAATCTATAAGATTTCTAGAAAATGAGATCCAAGGAACGCAATTGACTGACGTGAGAGTAGGTCTCAACAACTTAATACAAAGTCAGATTGAAAACAAAATGGTAGCAAATGCTTCACCAGAGTATCTTTTTAAAACACTATCTCCACCAATTGCACCTGAAAAAAGAGACTCTCCTTCAAGAATAATAATTTGTTGTATTTTCTTTTTTGCTGGATTACTGATCTCAATTTTTTATTTAATTCTTAGATTTATTATTGAAGAAGTATATAGTAAACCTTTAAATGATTGACTTATCCGATATAGATGAGGCAGAGCCTTTTCAACTTTTTAAGGAAGCGTACAATAAGGCAGAAAAGCATGATCAGCTCAATATTGATGCTGCTTCTATAAGTTCTTTTAACAAAAACCTTAATGAGGTTTCAGCAAGATACGTTAACTTGAAGTTTTTCAAAGGTGAAAAAATATTTTTTTTTTCAAATTATAATTCTAGGAAAAATAAAGATTTTGATACCCATGATCAAGCTGCATTAAATATCTTTTGGGCTACGATTAATTTTCAAGCAAGAATACTTGTAAAAATAAAAAAAGCAAAAGCCAATATTTCTGACAAGCACTTTAGCAAAAGAAACATAGAAAAAAATGCGCTTGCAATCTCTTCAAATCAATCAAATGTTATATCTGACTATTCTCAAGTAAAGCATAAGTATGAGAAAGTTTTATTAAACTTAAGAGAACAAAAGACTTTAAAAAGGCCTAAATATTGGGGCGGATATGAGCTAAGCCCATATTCATTTGAGATATGGAATGGCCATAAAAATAGATTGAATAAGAGGTCTTTATACACAAAAAAAAGTAACAAATGGTTTTTAGAAATTCTTGAACCATAAGATGAGTTAAATGCTATGAATATTTCTATTGTGGGCTGTGGATATGTTGGATTATCAATAGCAACTCTTATTGCTCAAAAGCATGATGTAAAAGTATTTGATAACGATAAATCAAAGATAGAGCAAATTAATAAAAGAGTGCCGACAGTTGAAGATAAAGAAATTGAAGAATTTTTTAAAACTAAGGATCTAAAATTAATTGGTACTTCATCTAAAAGAGAGGCTTACAAAGACGCAGAAATTGTAGTTATAGCAACGCCAACAAATTTTAATGAAGAAAAAAAATATTTTGACACTTCCTCAGTTGATTCATGTATTGAGGATTGCTTAAAGATTAATAAAAACTGCCTTATAGTTATTAAATCGACTATTCCAATTGGGCACACTCGAACCCTTAAAAAAAAATATAATACACAAGAAATTGTATTTTCTCCCGAATTTCTCAGAGAGGGAAATGCTCTAAAGGATAATCTTTTTCCAACCAGAATAATAGTCGGCGGGAATACAGAGAAATGTATTCTATTTGCAGGAATTTTAAAAGATCTTTCTTTAAAGAAAAAAACAGATGTTCTTTATACAAGCTCAATGGAGGCTGAATCAATTAAGTTATTCTCTAATACATATTTAGCAATGAGGGTTGCTTTTTTCAATGAAATGGATTCATTTTCACAACTAAGGAGCATGAACTCAAAAAAAATTATTGAAGGTATTTGTTTGGATGAAAGAATTGGTAATGGATACAATAATCCATCCTTTGGATTTGGAGGCTACTGTCTCCCAAAGGATACCAGGCAATTAGATGAAGATTTCGGAGATATTCCAAATCCACTTATTTCATCTATTTCGGTTTCTAATCTTGCAAGAGCAAAGATTCTTTCAAATTGTATTTTAGAAGACAAGCCAAATTATATCGGCATCTATCGCCTAATAATGAAAAAAGATAGTGATAATTTCAGATCCTCATCTATTTTGAATATCTTTTATGAAATTAAAAAACAAAATCCAAACCAAGAAATAATTATTTATGAACCGCTTATTAAAGCTGAAGAATTTATGGGATCAAAAGTAATAAAAGATTTAGAATTATTTTTTAAAAATTCAGATATTATTGTTGCCAACAGAGTTGATAAAAGACTCCAAAAAATAAACAAAAAAGTGTTTACACGAGACATATTTAATGAGAACTAAAAAAAAGGTTTTTTTTATATTTGGGACTCGCCCTGAAGCAATAAAGCTTGCACCAGTTATTTTAGAATTTAAAAAAGATCCTACATTTGAGGTTGTTGTCATCGTTTCAGGTCAGCATAAGGAGATGCTTGATCAAGTTCTTGATTTGTTTGGAATAAAACCAGATATTAATTTAAAAATTATGCAGAAATTCCAAACTTTAAGTAACATAGCTTCAGAAATTATTCAAAACCTAGATAGCCACTTAAATGATCAAGATAACTCTATAGTTTTTGTTCATGGCGATACATCAACAACCCTTTATGCTGCTTTATCAGCATTTTATAATAAGATCCCTGTGATACATATTGAAGCAGGACTTAGAACTAATGATATATATAGCCCATGGCCTGAGGAAGCAAATAGGAAGCTTGTTAGCGGTATATCTGATTTGAATTTTGCTCCAACAAAAATTGCTGCTGAGAATCTCATCAATGAGAACATTTCAAAAGAAAAAGTGCTTATTTGTGGTAACACAGTAATAGATAGTTTATTTTTAATAGTAAAGAAAATAAATCAAGATAAGCGACTGATAAAAGAGCTTGATGAAAGTTTTAATTATTTAGATAAAAAAAAGAAACTAATTTTGGTAACAGGACACAGAAGAGAAAATTTTGGAGATGGATTTAAAAATATCTGCTCTGCTCTTAGCAAAATAGCTCAAAATAGAGATGATATTGAAATTGTTTATCCTGTTCATTTAAACCCTAACGTCCAGAAACCTGTTAGAGAACTTTTAGAGAATCATAAGAACATTTTTTTAATACCACCTTTAGATTATTTACCCTTTATTTTTTTAATGCAGAAATCACACATTATTCTTACCGACTCAGGCGGCATTCAGGAGGAGGCGCCATCGCTTGGAAAACCAGTATTGGTGATGAGGAATAAAACCGAGAGACCAGAGGCAATAGAGGCGGGAACTGCCAGACTGGTAGGCACTGATGTAAAAAATATCCTTGAGAATGTAGATGAAGTCCTTGATAATGCAGCGCTCTATGAAAAAATTTCAACAGCGCATAATCCATATGGAGACGGTAAAGCTGCTATTAGGATTTTAAGCCACATTAAGGATAATTATGTGTAATAATTGCACTTAAATTTACTATGGAAGAAATCTTTAATAAATCAGTTTCATTTTTAGGATTGGGTTACATTGGTTTGCCTACTGCAGCTTTAGTTGCCTCAAAAGGAATTAAAGTTAATGGAGTAGATATTAAAAAAGAATATGTTGAATCTATTAATGGGAAAAAATTTAAATCTAAAGAAATTGGATTAGAAGATCTGGTAAAAAGAGTTATTGAAGATAAATCTTTTTTAGCAAGTTCTGAAGTAGGACCATCAGATGTTTTTGTTATCGCGGTCCCAACTCCATTCAAAAAAAACTCATTCAAACCAGATATATCATTCATAAATAGATCTGCTGAAATGATTGCTCCTCATCTTAAGAAAGACGACTTAATTATTTTGGAATCAACATCTCCAATTGGAACAACAAGCAATCTTTCAAAATTTTTAAGCAAAATGAGACCAGATTTAGTTTTTCCAACAGACCCTCAAGAATTATCTGATATTTCAATAGCATATTGTCCGGAAAGAGTTATACCTGGAAACATCCTTAAAGAGCTTGTTTCCAATGATAGAGTTATTGGAGGAATTACCGGAAGATGCGCAAAAAAAGCAAAAGCTTTTTACAAAACATTTGTTTCCGGAGATTGTTTTTTAACGGATTCAAAAACTGCAGAAATGGTAAAACTAACTGAGAACTCTTCAAGAGATGTTCAAATCGCCTTTGCAAATGAGCTTTCAATGATTTGCGATAAACATGATATTGATGTTTTTAATCTGATAAGTCTTGCTAATAAACACCCTAGAGTGGATATATTAAATCCAGGACCAGGAGTTGGGGGACACTGCATAGCAGTTGACCCTTGGTTTCTTGTTCTTACGAATAAAGATGAAAGCCGATTAATTCAGGAAGCAAGAAAGGTAAATTTAAAAAAAACTGAATGGATAATAAATCAAATTAACCTAAAAATGGAAGAACTTTTGACTGAAAATAATGAAGAGTCCAATCATAAGATTTCAATAACATTCTTTGGACTTACCTATAAAAATGATGTGGATGATATTAGAGAAAGTCCTTCTTTAGAAATTGCAAAGAGGTTTTCAAGCAGAGATGGTGTCAAAGCTTTGGTTGTTGATCCGAATATACATTCGTTACCTAAAGGTTGTGCGGGATTAAAGCTTGTTGAAATAGAAAAAGGAATCCAATCTGATATGCTAGTTCTTTTAGTTAATCATAAGGAATTTGCTGTTTTAGACAAAGAAACTTTTCACAAAAAGATTTTAATTGATGCCATTGGATTTTTTTAATATTCAACTAATAGAAAGATTATGAAACAACTTATACAACAGCTTGGCTCAGGGAAAATGGAAGTTATGAATGTTCCATCCCCAATAATTCTTCCTGGACACATATTAATAAAAAATCACTTTTCCATTATTAGTCCAGGAACTGAAGGATCAACAGTAGCCACAGCAAGAAAAGGCATTATTGGAAAGATGCAAGATAGGCCAGAGCAGGTAAAGCAAGTTGTTCAAACTCTTCAAAAACAAGGATTATCTCAAACACTAAGAGCAGTAGAAAAGAAATTACAGAGTTATTCACCACTTGGATATAGCTCTTCAGGGACCGTAATTGAGATTGGCGAGGGAGTTGAAGGCTTTGAAATTGGGGATAAAGTTGCATGTGCTGGAGTTGGGTATGCAAATCATGCAGAAATAATAAATGTTCCTAAAAACCTTGTTGTAAAACTTTCTCCAAGCGCAGATCTTGAAGCTGCTGCTTATAACACAATTGGATCAATAGCTATGCAAGGAGTGAGGCAAGCCGATCTAAGGGTTGGTGAAAATGTAGTTGTAATTGGGCTTGGACTCATTGGTCAGCTTACTTGTCAAATTCTTAAAGCATCAGGGATAAATGTTATAGGAATAGATAAGAATAAAGAAGTGATTGACCTTTCACGAAAAAATTCTGTAATTTTGGAAGGATTTCTTGTTGATGAAGGTAATTTAACAGACAAAATAGAAGACTTTTTTGACGAGGAGGGAGCTGATTCGGTAATCATAACTGCTGCAACTTCAAGCCTTCAACCTATTAATTTAGCTGGTGCTGTTTCAAGAAAAAGGGGAAAAGTTGTAGTTGTTGGTGATGTCCCAACTGGATTTAAAAGGGAGCCAGATTGGTATAAAAAAGAATTATCACTTGTGATGGCTTGTTCATATGGGCCTGGAAGATATGACCCTGCCTATGAAGAACATGGAATTGATTATCCTTTTTCATATGTTAGATGGACTCAAAATAGGAACATGAAAGCCTTTCAAGATTTACTTCTTCAAGGATCTATAAAAACTGAATATCTCAACACACATTGTTTTAATTTTAAAGATGCTCCAAAAGCTTATGATCTTATAACTGAAAAAAAAGATTTCTATCTTGGTATTTCTCTCAAATATGATATTAATGATGATCATAAGAGTGAAAAAATAATTACAAAAGAACTGCAGGGGAAAAAAGAAGTAAATCTTTCTCTTATAGGTGCGGGCAGTTATGTTCAAAGTAGTCTTCTGCCATATATTAGAAATTCTAAAGTTTTATCTAAAAAAGGTGTTCTTTCTTCATCTGGAACTAGCTCAAAAAGAGTTGCAGAGAGATTCAAGTTTGAATTTTGCTCATCAAATGAGAATGATATTTTTGAGAGTTCAAATGCAATTCTTATAACAACTCGACATAATACACATGCTGAATATTGTCTTAAAGCATTTAAAAAAGATATTGATGTATTTGTAGAAAAACCTCTATGCATAAATAGTTTTGAACTTGAGGATCTCAAAGATGCTTTTAACGAAAGTAAATCTCAACTTATGGTTGGCTTTAACAGACGCTTTTCTCCACTAGCAAGAAAATTGCATGAAAATTTTTCAGGAAAGGTGTCGAATATGATTTTTAGGATAAATGCAGGCAATTTACCAAAAGATCATTGGATAAAAGATCCAAAAGTTGGTGGCGGTAGGCTTATTGGTGAAGCTTGCCATTTCATAGATTTCATGGCTTTTCTTGCTGAAAGTGATATAAAAAAAATAAATGTATCCTCTCAAGGAGACAATGACAATTTTATACTAAATTTATCATTTAAAAATGGCTCCATAGGATCAATTCTTTATACCTCAAATGGTTCAAATACACTTTCGAAAGAGTACTTTGAAATTCATTCTAAAGGTATGTCTGCAACATTGGATGATTTTAAAAATCTTAATATTTTCAAAAATCAAAAAAAGATCTCAAAAAAGCTTTTTGCTCAAGACAAAGGGCAAAAAGAAATGGTAAATATTTTTCTAAATTCGCTATCTTCTGGAAAAAGCTTTCCAATACCCTTTAATAAAATATATGAAATTTCTAAAGTTACAATTTTAGCTAATGAATTATTACAAAGAGGAGGCGGGCAGGTTGATATCGAAACTTGAAGAATCAATTTCTAATCTGAGAGATTATTGTGAAACTGAAAATTTCATGGGCTGGGACCCCTATGATGGCTTAAATTCTCCTATTATTAAGAAAACTTTCCTAAATAGAATACCTCTAGCAAGACTAATTTTTATTCAGTTTTTTAAGAGAAGCCCAATAAATTTAAGAAAAATCTTTTTTATTCCAAAGCAACATAACCCTAAAGGCATTGCTTTGCTCATTAGTGGCTATTGCAATCTCTATCACATAAAAAAAGAAAAAGATCAGAACGAGAGTCTCTTGATAAAAGAAAAAATAATTGTTTTATCTGATCTTCTTCTTTCTTTAAAAAGTAGAGGATATTCAGGTGATTGCTGGGGATATAATTTTGATTGGCAAGCAAGATTTTACTTTTTATTTAAAGCATATACACCAACAGTTGTCGCCACAAGTTTTTGTGTTGATGCACTTCTGTCAGCATACAAAATAACTCAAAAAGAAGATTATCTTAAATCAGCACTTTCTTCCAGATTCTTTATTTTGAAAGACCTAAAAAAAGAAAATTTCGAGGACGGATTCTTACTTTCCTATGCCCCAGTTGATGGAAATAATACTGTGTACAATGCTTCATTACTTGGTGCAAAAGCTCTTTCTAAATGTTATGAAATAACAGGAGAAAAAGATCTTATTAATGCTGCGAAACAAATTGTCAATTGTGTATGTAAAAATCAAAATAGAGATGGGTCATGGGTATATGGAAGACTTAATACTCAAACTTGGATAGACAGTTATCACACTGGCTATAATTTACAATCAATATATATTTATCAAAAAATTTCTGGTGATTTATCATTTAAAAGATATCTGGAAAAAGGACTTGATTTTTACGTTAAAAATTTTTTTGAGGACAATGGACTACCAAAGCATTTTCATGATAATGCCTACCCCATTGATATACATTGCCCTGGACAGCTCTTTATGACTCTTTGTGAAATGGATAAAATAGAAGAGAATAAAGTTCTTGTGCAAAAAGTCTTAGAATGGACAGTTCGAAACATGCAAGATAGAAAAGGATTTTTCTATTTTCAGTTAAAAAAAGTTTTAAGTTCAAAAATATCTTATATGAGATGGAATAACGCTTTTATGTTCAAGGCACTTACCGACCTTTTAAGATTAAATCATGAACAATATTAAAGTTAATGGTATTAGGTTATTTGAAACAGCCTCATCTTCAGAAATAATCTCAAATGCCATAAAAAATAGGCTTAGTTTAATCGCCATAAATACAAAAAAAATAATGGTTTTATCTGATGAATTAAAAGAGTTTATAAATGAGAATATTGGATACATTGATGGAGCAGGACCTTTGCTTCTGGCTCGAATTCTTGGCATGAAAAACTCAACAAGAATAACCGGTTGCGATATGTGGCTGGAAATAGTTGAGCAGTTCAAGTCTTCAAAATCATTTTACTTTATAGGTGGAACTGAGGATTGTATCAACAAAACGATTAACAAGCTCAAGGATGAATTTGTAAATATTGAGATAAAGAATTATCGAAATGGTTTTTTCTCGGAAAAGGATTATGAAAACATCACTCAGGATGTTGTAAGGAAGAAACCTGATATTATATTTGTTGCTATGGGCTCTCCAAAACAGGAGGAGTTTATTTTTGAATTATCGAAATCTCATAGAGCAACATATATGGGACTTGGTGGGAGCTTTGATGTTTATACTGGTTTAGTAGACAGAGCACCAAAGTTCTTCATAAGCATTCATTTAGAATGGTTTTATAGATTTTTAAAAGAACCAAAAAAAAGACTCAAAGATCTGAAAATACTAGGTAGATTTTTATTAAACCTACCAAAAATAATATTTACAGGCAGAAAATTTAAAAACTAATACAAACCTAAAATGTTATTTAAAAGACTGTCAAAATTGCAAATTACAAAAGACTTTTTAGGTATGTCTTTTATAGGAATCTTTAGCAGATTTTTGTCAGCTTTTGCGCTACTTATTTTAATTCGATATATAAGTATCGAAGATTTCGGTAAATTTTCGATACTAAAAACTACTCTTAACCACTCAGTCGTATTCTTATTGGCTGGTATTGGACAAACATTAGTAAAATTCTCATTAGGTTGGAAAAAAAGGTATAAATATCATTATCAAATATTAGTAAATTCCCTTCTACGAAGATTATTCTTTTCAATTGCTATCATATTAATAATCGTAATCAGTTTTTCATCAAAGATTTCTTTAGTTTTATTAGATGATAATTCTCTATGGTGGCTAATTATCATAATGACTTCTGCCCTAATGCCTCTGACAATAGTAGGATTTACCTCTTTTGTTTGTATCGGTAGCAAGAGCTATGGTAAATATAATTTAAATATTTTCCAAAATAGTCTAGCGCAGTCTTCAGCAATTTTTCTTGGATTACTCTCTGGTAGCTGGCAAGTTATAATCACGCTAGTTGTAATATCTTCATTTATTTCAGGATTTTTATCATACAAAATACTCAATAAGCTAAATATATCAATATCAAGCTTTCTAAATTTTAGGAAATCAAAATCAAGAATAAGCTCTTATAAGATAGCATTAAAAATCTCAAATACACTTTTTCTTGGTACCTTTGCAGTTCCACTATCTTTTATTTTGATGAATATAATTCTTTTGAATAAGTCATCTCACTATGAGCTAGGTTTTTTTACTGCGGCATATTCTCTAATAAATCTTTTAGTTATATTTCAGAAGTCTTTCAATAATATTCTTGTTGGCAAGTTACTTGATCGCGTTGATAAATATGATGTTTATAACAATGTATATCACTCTTTAATATTTGGAATATTTATTTTTACAATCCCAATAATGTTTCCTGAATTGTTTTCTATCTTATTAGGTAAGAAATATGAAGATAATTTATTTTTCTTCTATATATCTTCTCTTTCTATGATATCTTTTCTCTTTCTTTTCTATGATTCTTTAACACGAATATTCCTTAAAGATTCAATGGTATACATTAATCTAATGTTTAACTTTATTTGGATAAGCTTGAGCTTATTATTATTCATCTACCAAGATGATATTTTGTGGAGAACAATTTCGATCCTTTTTTCTTTAATAATCGCAGTATTGCTTATTTTTATTCCAATCTATAGAAACAACATTATAGATATAAGATTTGTCTTTATAGTTTTTTTAATTATTCTTATATCAATATCTGCAGATTTTTTCATTTCATATGCATTGTTATTAACAAAAATAATATATCTATTTATAAAATTTAGTCTTTTAATTCTTATTTTTATTAGATTTAGAGTATTAAAATATTAACAAAATGAAGGTATTACATTTAGTTGCTGGTGATTTAAATAAAGGAGCTGCTTTTGGCGCATATATTCTACACAAATCTTTGCTCGAAAATAGAGTTGAATCAACACTTTTATTCACCGGTAAAGCAAATAATTTGGACTTAACTGGCTGTATATGCATCTCTAATAATATCGCAGATCTTTTTAGAAAGATAAGGATTAGATTGTGGAGATATTTCCTCCTTATATTTTATAACCATTACAGTAACGAAGCTTTCAGTAGCGGTCTAGGTGTAATCGATATAAGCACTCTTGAAAGAAAATATAAGCCTGACATCATCCACCTTCATTGGATTAATCAATCAAGCTACAAATACAATTCAATTAAAAACGTTGAATGCAGAGTAATCTGGACTTTAAGAGACATGTGGCCAATGGTAGGAGGCCATCATTATGATCTTAATTATGAAATAAATGATCTATATAAGAGAAGATCTTTAGACATTTCAAAAATAATTTTCAATTATAAGAAAAAACACTTATCCAAAAAAGTTGAATATGTGTGCATCTCTAAATGGATAAAAGACCTTGCAGAAATTTCTCCTATAACAAAAAATAATAAGATATATCTTATAAATAATAGTGTAGATACAAAGAACTTTTTTAAAGATGAATCTCAGTCCATAATTCAGTTTAAAGATCAAAAAAAATTAATTCTTCTTGGAGCAATAAACCTCAATGCCAAGTATAAGGGAGCAGAGTATGCAATAGAGGCTATTCAATCTCTTGATAGAGAAAAGTATGCAATTGCTTCATTCGGAAAGATTTCAAAACAACTCAAAGATAAGTTCAAATCATTTCAATATACTGATTTTGGTCAAATTAACTCCAGATCTCAAATGAGAGAAATCTTTTCTAGTAGTGATATCTATTTATTTCCAAGTATTGCTGAAGCCTTTGGTAAGACTGTCGTTGAATCAATTTTATGCGAAACTCCTGTCGTTGCTTTCAATAACAGCGGGCCTTCAGAAATAATTGAACATAAAGCCACAGGTTATTTAACAGATGTATGCGATGTAGCTGGTATCAATGAGGGAATTGACTATCTTTCGGATAAATTTGAGATAGATAAGAGTTTTGTTGAGCTAACCAAAAAAAGATTCTCATCAAAAGAATCTGCTTTAAAATATATCAATCTTTATAATAAATTATGAATTTATCAATAATAGGCGCCTCACAGATACTCAATCAATATCATATAAATGCAATTAATGCACTTGATAAAATAAATCTCCAATATATATTTGATTTAAATTATTCTTCATCTTTAGTTATTGAAAAAAAAAGTACCGGTAAAGCTGTCAAGAATATCGAAGATGTATACAAATCAGATTACTGCTTTATATCTGTACCACCATCTGTCAGAAAAGAGATTATTTCTAATTTACATGGTTCATTTAAAGCTGTAATTATAGAGAAGCCTGCAGCTATGAATCTCAGTGAGTTCAATGAAATACAAAAGCTTTCCATAAAAAAAGGTTTCCCAATTTATGTAACACAGTCCAGAAGATATTTTTCAAATCATGTTTTGCTTAAAAAACTTCTTAAATCTGGGATTCTTGGGAAGATAAGAAAGATTAAGATCAGAGAAGGCGGAATTCTTAACTGGAAAAGTAATTCAGATCATCTATCGAAATTTATAAACGAAACTGACAAAGGCATTTTACAAGATGTAGGGTCACATCTACTTGATTTAGTTAATTTGTACTGCAGATCAATTGGAATAAAAATAAATGACTGCAGCATAAAGGTTAATAATTTTGATCATAAGAATTTAACAAATGATTTATTCTTTTCCATCAATGGAGATTTAGAAATTGATATAGGAATTTCAAGGAGTAAAATGTTATCAAATTTGATTACCATTTATGGAGAACATGGCCAGCTTATAACTAGATCATTGTTTGATGATAAGTTGATACTTAGATTAAATGAAGGAGAAAAAACTATAATATCATCTTTACTGCAAAAAAAAGATTTTTCTATCGAGTCTGCCTTTATAGAAATGTGGAAGGATATCCTCAATATTAATGATCCTATCGTGAGAAATGCAGCAACTCTTGATTCTGTTAAACCCAGCATTGAGCTAATGCAGAAAGTAATAGATGAGATAAATAAATGAAAAATATTATAATTATTGGTGGTGCAGGATACCTAGGGCTTCACCTGAGTAATTTCTTGCTCAAAGAGACCAATGCATCAATCTCAATCATTTCCAGAAACTTATCTAAGAATATCCTAATAAGAGATAAAAGGGTGACTTTCCATGGGTCTATACTTGAAGTAAAGAAAAAATCTTCAGTTATTAATCTGGCTTTTGAAAATACAACCGACTTCAGTCAGATAAGACTTCAATCAGAAAAGCTCTTTAATGAAATAAAGCAATTTGATAACGACGTTGGAGTAAATTTCTTCATTCAGGTCAGCACCATAGTTTTATCTGAAAAAAAAATAGCTTTTGAAAAGAAATCAAAAAACGATGCTTACATTTATTGCAAATCATATCAAGAATTTTTAACTTCGAAGACTTTTATAAAAGAACAATACTCCATAATAAGATCAGGGAATATATTAGGACTCAATAGCCCATGGCTTATAAAAATTGCTGATAAAATTGTCTACAGTGATCCAATAAAAAGTGCTGATCATAGTGCGTCCTCAAATGCTACCAATATTGATTTCCTATCTAGAAATATCAAGAATATTTTAGAAAATAAGATATGCGGACATTTTAACTGTTCTGAATTAAGTGACTATAAATGGAATGAGCTAATATCCTTTGTATTTCTTAACCAACAAAATGAAATAAAAAGTTTTGGCGACAATATAAAAAATAAAGATAAAATTCTTAGTTTACTAAAACAAAAATTTATAGAATTTGCTTTATCCATGCAAAACTCCCCAGAATTTCATAACACTATAAATAAACTTGTCAGTTTGCCATTTTTGCCAATTAATAAAAATAAAATTAGAGAAGGAATTAAGTTTAAATCTTATTCAGCTGAAAGAAATAGAAAACTTTATAACGAATTTTATCTTTTTTGTCTCTCTCAGAGAGTTGAATCAGATTTCCCAAGAGATTACGAAGAAAAGATATTTTTTAATGAGTTATATGAACATCTTGATGAATTGGGTTACTGATGGGCCTATTAGGCATGAACATGTATCCGATCGAAAATATTAGCATTGCAGATTTATGGCTTTTTTTAATTATTCTAAGAGTAATATTAAAAGGTAAGATTGCTTTTGGAAAACGAGAGATCTTTGTAGCATTTACTTTTTTCATTGCGCTACCAATATTTGGTGTGTTAGCTTCTCAGAATAGTTTCTTCTCTTGGGGTCCATGGCTTACAAATGTAGTAAGATGCTTTTTTTATGGACTAGCTTTTTTATCACTTCATCAGCTTTTTAAAACAGATAAGTATTATTTTATAAAAATTTTAAAGTTAAATATTAGTGTCATAGCTTTATCATTGATACCTGAGATGTTGTTTATTCTGGCAGGAATCCATTACAGCTACTATATTCCTGGTCTCACAGAACCAAATGTACAAATCTTTCGTGAAATATATAGATTAAGTAGCTTTTTTAATGAACCAAGTTTTCTGGGTATCTTCACAGGAATCCACTATTTTTTATTTTTAAAATTACAGCCATTTAATACTTTCTGGAGATATCTATGCATTTTTATAATGGTCTCAACTGTTTCAATTTCTTCATTAGCTTTACTAATGGCATTGTTGATTTTTGATTCAGAAATTCGGCCTAAGACATTCCTATTAAGGATCTTTGGCAATCTTTCTATAGCTTGTTTTATAGCGCTTGTAATTTTCTTCAACCTACCGCGTATTACAGATATCTTTTCAGGAATTGATGGAAGCTCTCTACATAGAATTGCAGGTTCCTTTGAGCTTTTTCTTCAGATTTATAATAATTATTTTTTTACTGGTATTGGTTTAGGCCAATGGCAAACATGGCTGAAATTATTTGGTAATGAATTTTCTTATTTTTGGTTCTCGGCTCGATTAGAAACAGGCAGCGGAATAAATAATGGTCTTTTAATGCTTTTTGGGAGCTTTGGTATATTTGGACTTTCTTATTTCTTATATTTCATATTTTTTATTTCAAGGAAATTTTTATTCTTATTAACAACGTTACTTATCTTTTTTGCATGGGGATTTATACTTCATCCACTAATGATATTTTTTTGGGCACTTGCATATGGAAACGAAAATAGAAAATAAAAAAGTTTTATTTTTAACAGGCAATATCCATCCTGTAATCTCAGGAGATAGCATTTTTTCTAATGGCTTTCTTCAAAAACTCTCTGAGAACAATCAAATAGATTTAATATGCCCAACTATTAAAGATAATTCAGAACTCAATATAAAAAATGTTAATTTGATTAGCTCTAAAGAACATAGTTATATTTTAAGGCACTTAATTCGTTTATTATGGAATGGAGCAATATCAATCATTGGTAAAGTTAAAATACATGGAAAATTACGAGATGATTACGATTTAGTAATTGTTGATCATCTAAGAAGCTTTGGTATTTTAAAGACTCTATCAAGAAGTCTTAGAGGAAATAAATTAATTTATATTGCTCATAATGTAGAATTTTTGAATCTTGAACAGAAAAAAAAATTTTCAAATTCAAAAAAGGAAAAGCTAAGTCTCTTTCTGAATTATGGTCTTAAAAGAAATGAAAAAAAACTCATTGATATCGCAACTGAAGTCTTTTGCTTAACAAATCATGATAAAGATGAATTGATAAAGTATTTTAATGCTAGGCCGGTTTCCAAAATCACTATCTATTATCCGTTTAAGAAAATGGATAGAACAAAAATCATTCCAAAATCACTTCTTTTCATTGGCTCTTTAGATTGGTTTCCGAATAGAAAGGGTTTTGAAGACTTTATGGAAAATTGTGCAAAGTATTTAGATAATGAATGGAGTTTCAATGTAGTTGGTAAATGTGATGAGTTAATAAAGAAAAAATATTTAAATGATAAGCGAGTTATATTCCATAACTTTGTGGAGGACACAGATCATTTTTTTAAGAGTATGTCATTTTTGATTGTTACTAATATTCATGGAACAGGGATAAAAGTAAAGATATATGAGGCAATCAAGAAAGGTCTTCCAGTTCTAACAATTAAGGAATCTTCATTTGGCTATTCTCATTTAAGAGAAAATGAATTACTGTTTGTAGCAGATAGCTTTAATGAGATTACAAATTTTTTAAGAAAACATGAAAGCCTTTAATAAAATAAAATATATAATCCAAAATCTAATAAGAGACCCTTTAACGACTTTAAAGAAAGTATCTTGGCTTATTAAAGATCTCCTTATTTTAAGGAAAGATCCAAATAATATTTTGATTTACAGCTTGGGTAAAGCAGGAACGAGCGCTGTGTATGATTCAATGAGATTCAAAAAATCCTTACAAGTTATCCATTTGCATTATCTTAAATCTACATCAACGACGCATGAAAAATATGCTGTTTTTGAGCCTGCAAGAAGAAAAAAGGCCATTAGATTTCTTAATGATGGCGGATGCTTAATAATAAATGTTATTAGAGATCCCTTTTCAAGAGCAATTAGCAGCGTGATCCAAAATTATTATCTCTATCATTCAGACTCAGATTTTGTAGCTGCTGTGATTAAAAATGCAGAGTCAATAAGCTTGGATTGGTGGGATTCAGAATTCAAAAAGAATATGGATTGGGATATCTATAATTATGATTTTGATAGAGAAAAAGGCTACTCAATATATGATTTGAGAAATAATAATCGTCTATTAGTGCTTAAACAAGAAACTCTAAGATCAAATGGAGAAAAAATAATTTCTCAATTTGTAAAAGAAAATATTCAGCTAAGAAGAGTAAATACTTCTGAAAAAAAGAAAGTAAAACTAAAATTTAATGAAACAATTAAAAATCTTAGATATCCTAAAGAAAATATTAATAATATCCTAAGCTCTAAATTTATTAATCATTTTTATACCGATCAAGAAAAATTAAAACTACAAAAAAAATGGGAAATAACTTAAGAATTGCATATTTCCATTATGGCATCTTTGAGGGCGGTGATAATAATGGATGGAAGAGAACTTATAATTTAGCAAAAGGCTTGAGTGAGATAGGACATGAGGTCGTTCTATTCACTACTTTGGACAGTAAAAATAGAGAAAATATATCTAAAAACCTTAACTCATCCTGTCTTGAGGTGAAAGCTTTTAGAGATTTTGTTCCAAATAAACTTCGTACCGGTGGTTTTTCATTTTTTGCAGCATTTCTAAAAGTAATTTTTCTTATAAAAAATAAGTCATTTGATATTTGTATATGTGATAATGTTCACAGGCCTGCTTGCTTAATACCAGCAATTTATCTTAGATACTTTCAAAAAATTCATGTTATAAGTGAATGGTGGGAATACTTTGGGAGAGGTGGGATTTTTTCAGAAATGAGTTTCGTTAGCAAAAGTACGGCTGGGCTATATGATATTCTTTTTGAAAAGACAATAAGAAAATATCTTTGTTCTGGTATATCAGCAATTAGCACACTCTTAGCAAAAGAAGCATCTTTATTAGGATTCTCTGAAGATGAAATATGTGTTCTTTGGGCAGGAATTGACACAGAAGTATTAGCTTATAATGAAAATAAACTTGATCATCAGGATACAAAAATAAATAAGAAGATTAAATTAGGTCTTATCGGGGCTAATGAAAATGAAATTAGAAACAATAGGGTTATATTTGATGCATGTTATGAACTTCGAAACGAAGGAATGCCGGTAGAGATACTATGCTCTGGTAATCTTATTATCAAGAATCCGGAACTTAAAAAATTTAGTAAGATCATTAATGTTCTTGGTTGGGTGAAATATGATATTTTCATAAAAGAAATGTCAGATTGCGATGGATATATTCTTTTTCAAGATAACACTCTAAGAAATCAAGCAAGATTCCCTAATAAATTTGGCGACTACTTAGGGATGAATGGCTTTATTTTAAGCAACTGTGTTGGAGATTTAAAATTTTTCGTTGAAAAGGACATGGGCGTTATCAAAATTGAAAGAAAGAATGATGTTAAAATTTTCCTCAATGACTTCATTGCTGGTAAGAACGAAAAAAGAATTAATAAGGAAGTTTTAAAAAAGAACACCTGGACAGAGAGGTCAAAAACTCTTTCTCAGCTTATTACTAGATTTGTATAAAGTTATAATAATATGTGTAGAATTTTTGAATAAGATGAAAAAAATATTAAAAAAGTTAATAAATCTTTTTGGGTATGAAATAAACAAATCCAGAGGCCAAAGGATTAACATGCGTCAATCTTTACTGCACTTAAAAGAAAATGGATATACACCAAAATTAATCGTTGATGTTGGAGTCGCAGATGGCACGCCTGAGATTTATGAAATTTTCCCAGAATCAAAATTTTTATTAGTTGAGCCTCTAGATTATTTTCAGAAATCTATTAACAAGATTATCAAAACTTATGATGCAACTCATATTAAAGTTGCTGCTGGATCCTCAAGCGGCATTAAAAAATTTATGATTTCAGAGAATAAGCATTCGAATTCAAGTTTTTATTCCGGAAAACTCGATAGAAAAGAGGTTTCCGTTAAAGTAGATACTCTTGATAATATTGTCGATGGATATAGCATAGATGATCTTTCAATTCTTAAAATAGACGTTGAGGGAGCAGAATTAGATGTTTTAAAGGGTGGCAATGAGTCAATCAAAAGATTTGATTTTATTATTTTAGAGCTCACCTTTACAGGTTTCCTTAATAATGCATCAAAACCTGCAGAAATTATTAATCATATGTCTAAAAATAATTTTGAAATGATTGATATCTTCAATTTAAGAAATAATCATGAAAATGACTTGTCTCAAGGAGACTTTCTTTTTAAAAATTGTCATGATAGTGCCATCACTAATTAATTCAATGAAAAATACTTTTTTTTATCAAATTAAACTCTATAATATGAATCCTCATTTTATGCATCTATTAGTTCTCTAAAATTATTAATTTTTTGTGAAGAAAAAAATCCTACCCATAAATAATAAGATAAATGCAGAAACTGTAGTATTGATAGATGATAAAGGGAATAAGAAGGGAGAAATATCAATAAGTGAAGCTTTGAAATATGCAGAAAATAAATCTTTAGACTTAGTTCAAGTTTCACCATTAAATGCTCAACCGGTAGTATGTAAAGCTTTAGATCATGGAAAATTTCTTTTTGAGAAGAAAAAAAGTCTCTCCAATTCAAGAGCAAAGGTTAAAAAGTCTTCTTTAAAAGAAATAAAATTTAGACCCTCTACAGATCACGGAGACTACAATATTAAACTAAAAAAAATAAAAAGCTTTATTAAAACAGGAGATAAGACTAAAATAAGCATCCGTTTTAGGGGTAGAGAGATACTTAACAGTGATATTGGTCTTCAAATGTTAAATAGAATAAGAGAAGATCTTTCAGAAATTTGTCAAGTTGACCAAGAGCCTTCCTTAGAAGGTAGGCAATTATTAATGATTCTCTCTCCATTAAAAAAGAAATAATTAATCAATAATATGGGCTACAAAATAAAAAAACATTCCGGCGCTTCAAAACGTTTTAAAAAAACAAAAAACTCAGTGAAAACTAGGAGTTCGGGTAGAAATCATATTTTATCAAAGCAATCAACTAAGAGAAAACGGCATAAAAGAGGAATTAGTAATTTATCAGATTCTACACTTAAGGTAGCATCAAAACTTTTATAAAAAATTATGGCAAGAGTAACCAAAGCATTAGCTGGAAGAAAAAAACATAAAAAGATTCTTAAAAAAGCAAGTGGCTACTATGGCGCTAGGAGCAGACTTGTCAAAACAGCTAAACAAGCAAATATTAAGTCACTTCAATATGCATTTAGGGACAGGAAAGCAAAAAAAAGAAGCTTTAGATCATTATGGATATCCAGAATAAATTCAGCTGCTAGAATGCACGGACTTTCATATTCGAGTTTTTTAGATAAATTAAATAAAAACAATATCAAGCTTAATAGAAAGATTCTGTCTGACCTTGCGACAAATGATCTCAAAGTTTTTGAATCTGTAATAAAGATTGTTCAAAAATAACTTTGGATGCCTGTAAACAAAGATATTTTAACACGTATACCTGAACACAAGAGCGGTAGTATTCATCCTATCAATCAAATTAAATCTTTCATTTTAGATTTTCTCAGCCAAGAGGGTTTTACATATTTAGATGGTCCAGAGATCGAGTCTGTTGAATATAATTTTGACAAACTAAATATAAAAGAAAACCATCCTGCAAGACAAATGCATGATACTTTTTATGTCGAAGATGGCAGTTTTGTTTTGCGCACGCATACATCTCCCGTTCAAGTTCATGGCATGCTTGAAAATATCCCTCCTTTTGCTTTTACTTCAGCTGGAAAGGTTTATAGGAAAGATGACGATGCAACGCATTTACCTATGTTTAATCAAATTGAAGGAATTTTTGTAGATGAAGGTGTGCGTTTTTCGCACTTAAAGTCATTAATTTATAAGATTATCAGTAAAATATTTGATGAAGAAACTCAAATTAGGTTCAGACCATCATATTTCCCTTTTACTGAACCATCAGCTGAGGTTGATATTCTCTCTGAAAAAGGCGAGTGGTTAGAAATTTTAGGTTGCGGTATTGTAAATCCTATTGTGTTGGAAAATTGCAATATTGATCCAAAAAAGTTTTCTGGATTAGCATTTGGTTTGGGTGTTGAAAGGATTGCCATGCTTAAATATGGGGTATCAGATATTAGGGACTTCTATAAATCAAATTTAGATTTTTTAAATCAGTTCTAATGAAATTCTTATCTGAAAACATAACAAATTTTTTTAGTGACAAGTTAACTGCTCAAGAAATTTCACCTAAACTTATTCAGCTAGGTCATGAGCATGAGTTATCTAAAGGAATTTTTGATTTTGAATTTACTCCAAATAGAGGAGACTGTCTGTCAGCATTTGGGCTTTCAAGGGATTTAAGACCTTTTTTCAATAATCATATAGATCCAGAAATTTATATTGGCGATATCAAAAAATTAAAATTTGACTTTGAAAATGAAGCTAAAAAGCAATGCCCACAAATTACTTTTTTAAAAGTTGATATAGGAGATGAAATATCTCCATATTGTGACTATCTAGAGAATTATTTTAAAAAATTAGAAATTAATAAGGTAAATTTTTTTACTGATATCTCAAATTTTGTCGCTTATGAGCTTGGACAACCAACACACTGTTATGACTTTGAATATGTTGCTGATGGACTAACATTAACAAAAGTAGATAGAGAGCTTAAATTTAAAACTCTTTTAGGTAAGGAAATAGTCTTAGAAGGTGAAAATCTCGTTTTTAAGAGCCGTAAAGATGAGCTGGTTAATTTAGCAGGTATTATGGGCTCTATTTCATCTGGAACTTCAAATGAAACACGATCAGTTCTGATTGAATGCGCTTATTTTGCTCCTGAATCAATCATTGGAAAATCCATACAATATGATATCAATTCTGAGGCAGCTTATAGATTTGAAAGAGGCGTTGACAGAAATGCGCAAGAAAATACTCTTAGAAGATTTTTAAAGATTGTATCTGACCACGCTTCTATCTTGAATGCAGAAATCATTACTAATACTTATTCTGATAATGAAGAGAAAACAATTTCTACAAATGCAGACGAAATAAATAACATTCTTGGTACCAAAATTTCTGGTAATGATTTCAACGCATACCTTAGCGCACTTGGTTTCAAAATAAACCATGGCGTCCATGTTCCATCATATCGAAGCGATATTCACAATAAAAATGATATTGCAGAAGAGATTGCTCGAGTAATGGGATATGAAAATATTACAAAAGAGGACTTAAACATTTCTGTATTAAATAAAAAATATCAAAACAATCTAGAAGACAACATTAAATTAGCGTTGATAAATGAGGGTTTTTCCGAAGTCATAAATTTTCCCTTTTCAAGTCAAAAAAATAAAGACTCAATTGCATTAAAAAATCCTTTGGATTCATCAAAGAAATTTATGAGAACTTCTTTAAGAAATTCTCTTATTAATAACTTGCTCTATAATGAAAGAAGACAAAAAGATTCATTAAAGTTTTTTGAAATATCAAAAATTTACAAAACATACCCTAATACCAAAATAATTGCTGAAACTCATGTATCTATAATCTGCTCGGGAAGAGTGGGTAAAACTCTAGAGACCTTCAATAAAAAAATAGATATGTCATACATTCGAGATATTGTTAGCCTTATAACTAATGAAGATATAAAAATTATTGAAATTGATAGAAATAAATTAAAAACAAAATCTAAAAATAAGATTTTCTATGCAGAATTTATCTTAGAAAAGACAAACTTAATTGATAAGTTAAATTTTTCACAAACAGAACCCGATTATAAATTTATCAAATATGATCCTATTTCTGAATTTCCCTCAAGTACAAAAGATTTTTCGTTCCTGATAGAGGATTTTTCAATGCTTGAAAAACTAGTTAATTATTTAATAAATGTAGATCACAAATATTTGAAAGAAAGCTTTATTTTTGATTTTTATGAAAATGAAAAAAAACAAGAGCTCAAGGTAGCTGCTAGATTTATTTTTCAGTCAAAAGAAGGAACTCTATCCGAGGAAGAAATAAATGAAAGTATTTCGCAAATCTTAGATCCAATCATGGAAATGAAAAATGTATCAATTCCTGGCTTGTAGTTTTTTTTTAGATTTAAATAATATGAATAATTTAATTTAGTTTATAATTCAAGTATGCACTTATTCAAAAAGATTTTTCTAGCTTCTTTAGCTCTTCCAATGTTATTGAGCGGACAAAATATTGAGGAAATTCTCTTAGAAAATCTATCGGCCGAAAATATAAAGAATCAAGTTCTTGGAAATGATTTGGATTTAGAAAGCGAATCTCCACTGATTATTGAAGAGTCTCTTCAAAACCCCAATTTCATTACAAACGAGCGTATGGAAAATCCGTTTGAAGCAACTACATCAGAAGATGGTCCGGAGGAGCTAACTACCAAAAAATTTGGGTATGACTTTTTCTTTAGGATCCCCACTTCAACAACAGTTATTGGCGATCTTCCTTTACCAAATGACTATAGGATTTCATTAAATGATTCTTTAAAAGTTATTTTGACTGGGTCTAAAGAACAAATTTTCACAATGCAAGTTAATTTGGATGGAACAGTATTTTTCCCTGAGCTAGGTGCCATATCTGTAGCTGGTGAGACTTTTGAAGATGTAAAAAGAAAGTTAAATAATTTAGTGACTCAGTCCTACATAGGTGTAAATTTAGATTTATCCATTCAAAACTTGAGTGCAAAGAAGATTACTATTGTAGGGGCTGTTAATTTTCCAGGCACATATTTAGTTAATCCTTTCAGCACAATTACAAGTTCACTAGCATACTCTGGAGGTATTGATGAGATTGGATCTCTCAGAGATATAGTTTTAATTAAGCCGAACGGAGAGAAATTTAAATTTGATATGTATGAATTCCTTATTAAAGGGGATAGAGAAGGTGATTTAACAATTGATTCGGGTGATACGATCTTGGTAAATCCTGCAGAAAAATTTGTTGAGGTCATTGGTTCTGTTAAGAGGCCTGCAATCTATGAAATTAAAGATGGAGAAGCCATATCTGACCTCTTAGATTTTGCCTTGGGCCCTAACCAGACTACAAATATAAAAAAAATTAAGATATCAAAATTAAATAGTCTTGATGGTTCTATTATCAATATAAATACAAATGATCTGAAGACAAGGCTTTCCGATGTTATCGCTATCGAATTCTTTGATTTTGAAAGTTTAGAAAGAGGAGATATAGAAATACTTGGAGCTATAAGGGAACCCGGAGCTTATAGCCTAGAAAAACTTGCTGATCTTGAAACATTGATTCGAGAATTAGAATTTGTTGATGTTTTTCCATGGTTGGCTGTTTTGGAACAATTTGATCCAGACAGCCTTATTACCCAAATAAAATTATTTAGCTTGAAAGACCCTAGAACTTTCCTTGATACTCCTTTGTTTCCTTCTGCAAAAGTCAGATTTTTAGGATATGATGATTTGGATACCAATTTACTTGAAATCAGCGATGCTGCAAAAGATCTAATTAGTGAATTTGCTTTGAGAATCAATCATAAAGGTATGACATATTCGGTTCCTGTTACTGGAAGATATTCAGTTTTAGAAGTTGTAGAATTCTTGGGCTTAGATTTGGAATCTGTTGAGAGTACAGCTACATATTTAAGTCCCATTGAGGGAATTTCTGAAACTGTTGATTTTAAGTTAATGGAATATGATTCAAAAAGATTTAATACTATTTCATTTAGATCAAAAAGAGATAATCTGATTACCATTAATGTTTCAGGTGACGTCGACTATCCTGGATCATATACCTTAGACTCTGAGGCAACACTTGCAGACCTTTATGGACTTATTGGGTTTAAGAAAACTGCTGATTTAGATTCAATAATCCTTAAAAGAGAATCTGTACGTAAAAGAGAGCTAGAAATTATAAATGAAGCAAAAGAAAACTTAAATGAGATACTCTTGCTTTCATCCACCAAAGATCAGATGGCTGATCCTGCAATAGTTCAGGCGCTGGCTTCCCAAGTAAATCCAGAAAACTTAGGAAGAGTTGCAGGAAATTTTAATCCCAATAACAAAAATGCTGCTCAAACTTTACTAGTTTCAAATGATGAGATTGTTATTCCAAAGATTTCAAATACTATTAATGTTTTTGGTGAAGTTTATAATCCAATTTCATTTTTTTCTAGCGATGAACTATCTCCAACTGAATTATTAAATATTGCAGGTGGTTTAAAAGACTCTGCTGATAGATCTAATATTTATATCATTCGCTCAGATGGAACGGTTAAAATAGTTTCAAGAAATGTTTTTTCAGGAAGAAGCTTAGTTGGACCTGGTGATTCATTAGTTGTTCCAAGAAAAGTGCAAGTTGAAGGTGCCCTAGCTAAAACGATTATCCCATTCACTGAACTTCTATCAAATTTAGCATTCTCTGCTTCGGCTTTAGAATCTCTTTCTAACAATTGAGAAAGGCTATTAATTTTCAAGGGAAAACTTATCTCGTCATCCTTGCTAGTTTTTTGTTTCAGGGCAATATCTTTTGTGATAGCTTCGATTATAACTCTTTTAATAATCATGGAATGGTTGGACTTATTAATACACCTACTGCGAGAACATTTGATGAAAGCACATATGGCCTAACATTTTATGATGGCGATCCAGACAAAAAATTAACATTCACAGCTTCCCCCTATAATTGGCTGGAAGCGGCAGTTTTTTATACAAAGATACAGGGCAAACCATATGGCGGCGGCTTTGATCAAAGTTATGTTGATAAAGGATTTAACATCAAAATCAAGCTTAAGGAGGAGGGCAGACTTCCTGCATTAGCAATTGGCATCAATGATCTAGCTGGAACTGGATATTATGGTTCTGAATATATTGTTGCTAGTTACGGAATATCAAATCTTGATATTCATTTTGGTTACGCAACTGGAGCCCTTAATAATTCAGACTATAAATTCAAGAATCCCCTTGGTTATTTATATGATGGTTTTAATGAGCGATCAGATGATTGGGCTCTTCGAGAAGAGCAAGATTTCTATGGTGGTAGCTTGGAATTCTCAAGATACTTTTCTGATGAGAAAGTATCTCCTCTATTTGGAATATCTTATCTTATAAATAACAAAACACTTCTAAAGATCGAGCATGATCCAACTGTTACACCTGGAAAAGTTGGGTATGAGGAGTCAAACTCGCAATTTTCATATGGCTTAGATTTTCTTTTAACAAAAAACTTCAGTATTGGCTTATCCAAAGAAAGAGATAATCACATCTCATTAAGATTAATTTATAAAAATATTCCAGACAATAGAAATGAATACAAGAGAATCGAAAAAAAAAGATCTAGCTCAAAAATAACTAATTTTAGAAGAAGTATCGAAAACAATGGCATTGGTGTTAATAAAATAATAAAAAATGCTGATAAGTTGGGAATTGAAGTTACTCAATTTGCTTTCTCAAACTCTGATGTTATTGAAGAAATTATTATGGCTGCAAAGCAAGAAAATAACATTGATGAGGATTTAGTTATTAACAAAAAGATAGTAAATCTTGATGCTGAAAAAAACTTTGATGATAGCTTTGAATCAGTAGGCGAATTACTCTATGAAAGAAAAAATAAGACTGGATTTAATACAAATACAAAATTTGTAATTCGACCATTTTTAGCTGCTAGGGAGGGATTTTTGAAGGGAGCAGTTCTCTTGGAGAATAACTCTGAATATGTAATAAAAGATAATTTTCTCTTTACATCAAATATGAAATACTCTATTTGGAATAACTTTGATGATCTTGTTGTTCCACCAATTGATACCTACCCAGCTCAGGTAAGGTCTGATGTAAAAGACTACTTAAACAACTTTAATGATCGAATCATTATTGGAAGGGCGCAATTTGATGGCTTTAAAACTATATCACCTAATAATCATTTAATGTTCTCAGCTGGAATTTTCGAGGAAATGTTTTCTGGATATGGAATGGAGTATCTTCATTTCAAAAATGAATCAAATCATGCATATGGATTTGAATTATTTAAAGTTTATAAAAGAGATTATGAGTTGCAGTTTGGATTACTCGATTACGAACAGGTTACTGGACACTTCAATTATTACTATAGAAATTATGGATCAATCCCATTTGATTTAAAAGCAAGTTATGGAATCTATCTTGCCGGCGATAAAGGTGGGACAATAGAGCTATCAAGAACATACTTTAATGGAGTACGTTTTGGAGTTTTTGCTTCTTTCACAGATGTTACTACTGAGCAGTTTGGTGAGGGAAGTTTTGATAAAGGTATATTTTTTAACATACCAATTTTTGCAAATATGATTAACTATACATGGAGACCGCTCACAAAGGATCCTGGAGCAAAATTAATTAGAAAAAATAATTTGCATGATCTACTTGTAAAATTTAGACCAATTAACTAATTTATGTTTTTTTTACAAACATTTTTTATGAAAGATATTGTTTTTGAGCCAAGTTGCATGCATAATCTTATCTTTAAGAGGTCATTTTAATGAGATTTTTACTATCATCTTTTTTAGTTGTTTTTATTTCTTCTTCTAGCTTTATATATGGAGAAGAAAATTCCATTTCAGATGAAAAAATATCACAAATTACGCAAAGGCTTGAGGGCTACACTACTAATGAGTTGATAGAAAGAAGAAATTTCCTTATTTCATACGAAGAAAATACTGATGGCCCGAAATATAAGATGGGTGATACTAGTGCAGATCCATTACCTAAAATAGAAAGAGCTTTTGAAATCTCTGTAATTGATGCTTTATTGCTTGCTCTTGGAATAGTTATTGCTGACAATGTTTTAGAAGACTCAACTACTCCGCCAGATACAGTTTTTCCAGTTATTACAATACTTGGAGATAATCCTGCAACTGTTGAGCTGGGTTCATCATACACTGATGCTGGTGCAACTTCTGATGGTGGTGAGACAGTATCTTCATCTGGTTCAGTTGATACTAATACTGTTGGAACATATATAATCATTTACTCAGCTACTGACGCAGCTGGCAATACAGGCACCGCAACAAGAACAGTTAATGTTGTTGATACAACAGCACCAGTTGTTACCTTGACTGGCGCAGCTACAGTTACTGTTGAACTTGGTGGAACTTACTCTGAACTGGGAGCAACAGCTACTGATGCCTCTGGAACTGTTACAGTTGTAACAACCGGAACAGTAGATACTGATACAGTTGGTTCATATACCGTCACATACACATCCACTGATGCTTCAGGTAATGCAGGTACCGTAACAAGAACAGTTAATGTTGTTGATACAACAGCACCAGTCTTTACATCATCAGCAACATTTAGTGCTATTGAAAATCAGACTTCAATTGGCACGGTAACTGCAACTGATCTTCAAACAGTAACATTCACTATTTCAGGCACTGAACTTGAGATTACTTCAAGCGGTATCCTAACATTTGCAACTACTCCTGATTTTGAGACTAAAACGACCTATACTGCAACAGTTACTGCAACTGATGCAAGTTCAAATTCATCTACACAAGATATAACTGTAAATGTCACCAATGATGAAGATGATGATGATACAGGCACAGGAACTGATACAGGAACTGGAACTGGTACAGGAACTGGAACTGGAACTGGAACTGGTACAGGAACTGGAACAGGTACCGGCACAGGCACGGGGACCGGCACAAGTACTTAATTGAGTTCTGTTACTAAGAAAGATCTAGCAAAAGGAATATCAAAAAAATTAGGGCTATCTCAAAAAGATAGCCTTTTTTTTGTATCTGAGTTCTTTGGTTTTATATCTAAGAATTATGATAAGAGTATAAATATCCAGAGATTTGGGACTTTTTTGGAAAGAAAAACTCCAAAAAGAGTTGGAAGAAATCCCAAAACAAAAGAAGAATTTATTATCAAAGAGAGACAAAAAATATCTTTTGTGCCTTCATCAGATTTAAAAAGGAGCATTAATTAATTTGGTCGGGATGGCCGGATTTGAACCGACGACCACCACACCCCCAGTGTGGTGCGCTACCAGGCTGCGCTACATCCCGTAAATATATTATATTTCAAA
>MDTE01179448.1_pt1 | contig 33733 bp, 33 predicted proteins | sample 811231 | NCBI WGS metagenome assembly MDTE01 (sample SAMN05326651, study PRJNA326480) | marine metagenome | isolation source: seawater | place: Indian Ocean: Red Sea | collected 2010
CATTGCATTTTCAAACGCTCCAACACCTGGAAGAATTAAAAAATCTGAATTTAATATTTTTTTATTATCATTCGTAATTTCACTGGAATAACCTATTTCCTGTATACCTCTTCTAAGGCTTAAAATATTTCCGCACCCATAATCTACTATTGTTATTTTTTTCATATTAACTAAATATTTTGATTTTTTCCTTTAAGAAGTTCTGGAAGTTTTTTCTCAACTACAGATGCTTCTTTTATTTTCTTAATCTTAGGAATGTTTAATTGTTTAAAAAAAATCAAAGAATAATTTTAATTTATCCTCTTCAAATATGCTTATTTATTTTTTTTCCAATCTTTTTTTACGATTCCTAATTGAACTATATTATAACTCCTATTTCTTGTATTTACTTTTTTTCTTGATTCAATTTTCATACCATTTTTTGTATTTGATTTTTGACTACTTGATTAAATCATTTTTTTGAAACAATTAAATTAATCCTATCTATCACATAATTTACTTCACATTCTTTTAAATGTGGAAAAATTGGTATACTTAAACAACTTTGATAATATTTCTCTGCTATAGGAAAATCTCCTTTTTTAAAACCATATTTTTTCGAATAATATGGTTGTAAATGTACTGGTATATATAATACCTGTGTGCCAATATTTTCAGTCTTAAGCTCTTGCATGACCTGGTTTCTAGTTTTGTTCAACTTTTCAAAATCAATTAGTATTGTATATAAATGATAAGCATGCATTACATTTGAGGATTCTGTTGGGGTTGTTATTAAATCATTTTTAGCAAAACCCATATTATAAATTTTTGCTATTTTTCTTCTCATATCAATAAATTGATCAATTTTCCTTAACTGACTCTCGCCAAGAGCTGCTTGAATATCGGTAATCCTATAATTTAAACCTAATTCTGTCATTTCATAATACCAAGCATTTGCATTTTTATTATTATCAAAGGCCATCTCTTTATTTATAAAAAAATTCACATTTTTATGTATTCCATGAGTTCTCAATTTTAATAAACTGTCATAAATTTCTTTGTTGTTTGTTGTAATCATTCCACCTTCGCCAGTTGTAATTGCTTTTACTGGATGAAAACTAAAAGTTGATATATCCGAATAAGTACATGATCCAATTTTTTTTTTTTTTATAATAACTTCCTAATGCATGACATGAATCTTCAATAATTTTAAAATCAAATTTTTTTTTTAATTCAAAAATTGCTTCTAAATTGGCCGGGTGTCCTGACATGTGTACTATTACTACGATATCGATTTTTTTGTTTTTTAATTCTTTTTCTAAAGACTCTACTGAAATACAATGATCATTCAGATCTATATCGGCAAAACAAGTGTCGGCGCCAACAAATTGAGCACAATTAGCAGAAGCAACAAATGTAATTGGTGATGTAATTAAATTTTTACCTGGCCCTAACTTCAAAGCTTGGCAAGAAAGGTGTAAAGCGGCTGTTCCTGTGGCGCAAGCTACAGCAAATTTAGCACCAACATATTCAGCAAATTTTTTCTCGAAACGCTCAATTCTCGGTCCTTGTGTTATGAAATCTTCCTTTAAAACTCTACATACTTCTTCAATGTCTCTCTCGTCAATATTTTGTCGACTATAAGGTAAAAATCTATTTATTTTTATACTTGGATTTTTCATTGTTCAATGTGGCAAAGTTGCTAAATTTTTTTTGATAAACATTAAAAATTTTTTCTTTTTCAAAAATCTTTTTAAATTCATTTAAAACATCTACGACAGTTTTTTTTGCTTCAAAATTTATTATATTTTTTATTTTTTTTGAACTTACTCTATAATCACGTCGATCATCAACATTGTCGTCAGTTGTAATTTTACACTTTGGAAAAATAGATTGCGTCATCTTTGCAAGTTTAATAATTGAAAAATTCTGTGAGTCGTTACAAAGATTAAATATCTGTTTTTGAACTTTTTTTAATGGTGAATCAATAATTTTAATTATAGCATTGGCCACATCATCAACATGAACATTCGGTCTTGATTGATTTCCGCCGTGAACATTTATTTCCTTATCAAAAAATGCATTTCGGGCAAAAGTGTTTACAACTAAATCAAACCTGTGCCTGGGTGAAGGCCCACAAACTGTTGCTAATCTTAAAATTGTCGGTGAGAAAAGTACATTTGATTGTGAAAAAAGAGCTTTTTCGGACATTGTTTTAATTCTTGCATAATGAGAAATCGGATTTAAAACAGAATTTTCTTTTAACAAATTACTTGATTTTTTGCTTGATCCGTAAACGCTACAAGAAGAAGTATAAATAAATCTATTAATATTCATATGAGAACAAAGACTGGCCATAGAGCTAACTGCAAGATAATTTGTCTTTAAAGCGTCCTCAGGTCTTATACTGCAAGAAGGATCTCCGACTATTTCAGCAAGAAATACAACGCAGTCAATATCTTTAATAGCTTCGACTTGTACTGACAAATCACAAATATCTTTTTTAATTAAAGAAAAATTTTTATTATCAAAAAATTCTTTAAGCGATTCTTTTTCATATAACATTTTATCCACAACTCTAACTTTCCAGCCTTTTTTTATAAGATGCGATGTTAAAACTGAACCAATATAACCTGCTCCTCCAACAACTAGAACATGCGGTTTTTCTTTCTTAGAAAAATCAATTTTATAATCTTGGTTTTGCAAAATTTCTATTAAGGTTTCCATATTCAATATATTTAATAATCTTTTGTTTTTATCTACTACGGGACAAATTAATGGTTGGAAACCTATTTCAGGATTGATTCCAGGATAGATTTTACTCTTAATAATTTTTTTTGCATTTAATTCGCTCTTATAAACGTAGAATGGATTAACATTCTGAACTTCTTCTAATTTTGTATCTAGGGAAAAACCCTTGAGAATTGCTCTTCTTAGGTCACCTGCCGTTACCACGCCGGTTAAAACATCTTCATTCGATACAATACAAACAATCATTCCAAATTGACCGCCTAATATTTTAAACGCTGATCTAATTGTGTCAGTTTTTTTGAGCACTAGAGGTTTATTCATAACTGTCGGATATTAAATTATCTTTCTTTTTCAATCCAAGGATTCCAATAATAGGCATCAAATCTATAATCATCTTTCATGCTCTGCGATAGTGTAGCAGTTGAAAAAACAATCAAACTTGTATTGGGTAAAAGGGTTTTGTATCCATGAGCGTGTCCACCTGGAATAAATAACAATTTTGGTTTTTTATCATTTAAAACAAACTTTTCAATTTTAATGTTTTTTTTTGGTTTTTTCCAATTATCAATTTTAACAACAGCTAATAGTGCTGCGCCTTTGGAAACAATAATATATTTATCCTCAAATTTATGACCGTGCCAAGCTCTAACGAAAGGATTTTTAAAATTTTTTATTTGGTAAAATCTTTTAATATTAGACATATTAAAATTATTACAAAATAACAATTCTCCTCGACCGTCTATTGCAATATCAGCGTTTATTATTTTAATTTTTTTACTCATTATTTTTTATAAAATATGCTGTTGAACTGTTGTCCCAAGCAAAAAGTTTAATATTTACTTTCTTGTCTCTAAAAAATTCATCTACAGCCATATGTTCTCCATGATTGTGATTGTGATAATCATCAAATGCAACAACGCCTCCTTTTGTTACAATTGGATAAAGATTTTTGAGCGTCGCCATTGTGCCTTCATAATTATCAACATCCAAATAAAGTAGTGAAATTTTTCTACCAATATTTTGAGATACATAAGTCTTGGAAGTTTCTGCAATATCCCCAGAATGAAGACTAATATTTTTAAACCCCCAGTTTAAACATGTATTTTTCAACTCCTGTTGAGAAATGAAATTATCTTTATGAGCATCAAAATTTTTCTTATCCTTTTGAAATTTAAAATTTATAGATCTGTTAGTTTCAAAAAAATCAAATCCAACAACTTTAGAATCGCTATTTGGTTTAAAAATTTTCATGAGCTTAACCCAAGTAAAAAATCCAGAACCCTTAAATACTCCACACTCACAAATGTCTCCTTTAATATTAAGAGTGTATTTAAATAACTCATATCTAGAAATTATTTTTTTCAATCTATCCGGATCAGTATCCTTTAAAAAGTTATTATATATTAGGTGTGACTTTGTGCTTTTCATAATTGCTCATAATATCATAATTTAATTTATTTTGTCGTCATAAAAATTTACTAATTGAGAAAAAAACTTATTTTTTTATATGGAATAAAAAATAATATTAAAAACTTATATTTTTTAAAATTGAAAGGAGATTTTATTATTTCTTGTAATGCAGCAATTTTGTCTCCGCCTAAAAAGCTTTTTTTTATTTTTAACGATTGCAAAACAAAAATAATACCTTTAAATGAATACTTTTTAAAGTGACTTTTGAATTTGTTAGTTTTTATCCAATCTTCTAATTCTTGAATATGTAAATGAATTTTTTTTAATGATGTATTGGACTCATGCGCTCTGTAATATGCCAAGGGTTCTTGAATACAGCCAAAAAAGTTATTCAAACTTACATCGATGAAAAAATCAAAGTCTCCTATTATTTCATATTGGCCAATAAATTGTTTTGTTTGAAAAATTTTTTTTTTACAAAGTGCAGTTAATATTCCTCCTATATTATAATTATTTAATAATTCTCGTGTGATTTTTCCTTCAGGTAAATTCTTTTTTGAAATAATTTTTTTAGTTTTTGTTTTATTATAAAAGAAATAATAATTGGTATAAACTACATCTAAATTTTTATTTTTTAAAAAAAATTCAACCTGTTTTTCTATTTTTGTTGAACCCCACCAATCATCAGTGTCTATGAAGGATATAAATTCACCAGAAGCTTTTTTTATAGCTAAATTTCTTGCCTCATAAAGTGGGGTAAATTTTTCTGCATAATAATATTTAATTCTATTATCTGAAAATTTTAATAAAATTTCTTTACTTCTATCATTTGAAAAATTATCCCAAAATATTAACTCCCAATTTTTATAGGTTTGGTTAATAACACTATTTATGCTTTCCTTAAGAAAAGCTTCGCCATTATGACAATTCATTATTATGCTTATAAGCGGGTAGTTTTTCATTTAACTAATTAAAAAATTACTAATTCCACTTATAACTAAAACTTTTATCAAACGCATCTTTTCTTACCATTTCTTTTTCATTGTGCGGTAATGTTAAACAATTAGCTATTATTGACTCGGAATCGTCTAATCCTTTAAAGCCATTCCAAATAAATGGCGGTATTGTTACTAAGAAATAATCTTTGGGCGAAAGTATCAATTCCTGATACCGCCCAAATGTTGAGCTATCTTTTCTATCATCAAACAAAACTAATTTTACTTTGCCTTTGACACATGCATAATTCAATGTTGTTTCTTTGTGAAGATGCCAAGCTTTTATAAAGCCTGGATTAACTGTAGAGAAATAAATTTCACCAAATTTTTTAAATATTTCTGAATCGTTTCTCATCATATGCATAATTTTACCTCGCTCATCAACGATCTGTTTTAAAGGAGTAATTTTAACATCGTGAATCATAATTAAAATTTATTATCGAATTCTTTTATAGTTCTTATTATATATTCAATGGTGACTTTTTTATAACATAATATAATATAATATAATAATGTCGAAACAATTTTGTGTAAGTGTTATTGTTCCTTTTTACAACGCTGAGTCCCATATCAAAAAATGTCTTGATGTATTGCTAAACCAAGATTTTATCAAGCCGTTTGAAATAATCATGGTTGATGACGCATCAACTGATAACAGTCAAAATATTATCAAAATGCAAAATTCACCTTTGCTTAAATTGTGTTCTTTGCCATCAAATGCTGGCCCTTCAGCAGCTAGAAACATTGGTTTAAAGGCCGCAAAAGGAGAGTATGTGTTTTTTCTTGACGTTGATGATACAATTTATACATCTACATTAAAAATATTATATAATCATGCCAAAGAAAATAATTTTGATTTAGTATTTAGCGATAAAAAAAGAATAGAAAATTCTCAAAATCAGAGAGAAAATATTTTTGTTTATCCCGAAGATAAAACTTTTAACAATATTGATATTACGGAAGCAATTAAACAACGAATAAGCAATCCATTGCACACGCATGGAGTGGTAGGAGTGCATGGAAAATTGATAAAACGCTCGATAATAAGTGAAAACAATTTATCTTTTGAGGAAGAATTAAGATTTTTCGAGGATGAAGTTTTTATGTTTGACATTTTAGCATTTACAAGAAGCATGAAGTATGTTCGTAAACAGCTGTATACATACAATATAAACTCTAACCGAAATGTTAAATCCGCACGTACCGAAGCTTTCGCTCGTCCATTTCCGATATCATATTTTAAATTCATTAAAAGCCATGCGCAAAATAGCTTTAGACAGCGCGGACTCTCTGCCAAGGAAAGTGAAAAACTTGGTGATCAAGCATTTATTTATTGGATAATATTTACACTTGTAGCTTACAGCCTGTCCATAGCTAAAGGAAGAGTGGACTTAGAAAATGGCGTTCAACGACGCAGAAAAATTATAGACGACATACTTTCCGATTCCGATATTTCGAAGGCCATACGGAATTATTCATGTTCCCAAGAAGAAAGCTCGTGGATTCCACGAGCGATTGCCTGGCGTTCTAGTAAACTTTTAGAATTCGCATGCATTAGAAGGGCAAAAAAAATACTCCGGGCAAGATGAAGAGGCTAGCGTTTTACGATTCCTTCTTACTGATTCTTTCAAAGTTATTTAAACTGTTTATAAGGCAGTGGTTTGGATGTTTGGTGGCCTGGCGTAATCATTCCTTTGCCGTCGTATTCTAAAGCAGAGGTAGGATCTATTGGTCGGCCATCACAAAAATCGCAAGCAGGAAAAAACTTTTCCATTTTAACGAATTTACTTATTTTTCTTTTTAAATCATCGGATTTTGAGAGTAAGTCGACGTAATTGGCTGGATTATCCGGTATCGCGTTTAAGTTCGCTGCATTGGCAATAAAGGGACAAGTGTAAAGTCTTCCATTCAAAAGAGTATAAAACGTTTTGGCACAACATTCTTTGAACACCACTTCGTTCTCTTGAACTGTTCTTTTATGTTGTCGAATACTACTGCAATCCACCCAATTGTCCGCAGGTCGTCTTTTGTAATTAATATTATGTTTTTTTAAACTTTCCTCTAATTTATCTATATTACGAGAAAGCTTACCGTAGTCTGTAATATAAAAGTTTACATTTTTGCCATGAAAAGTTTTTAATTGTTCATCCTTAGGTGGTATGGTTCCATTCGTATAGATAAATATTTTTCGTTTAACATCCTGTTCTATTATCCCATTAACAATATTAGCCCAATCCTTATTCATGAGAGGTTCACCGCCTATAACACGAAATTCCGATATGGTATCTACATTGTTATTAAGGTTTTCTAAAGCAGAAAGAATTTTATGATCAGTATTTTTAGCGGCAACATAATATTGCATAAGATTGGCGCAGCTTTCACATTTCATGGAACATTTTGTGGTAATCATTACATCCAAGCTTCTCATATACGTTTTTGCTTTGTCGAAATATAATTCATGACTTTTTATACAGACTGAAATTTTATTTTGCATATATGATTGCGATACACGATGCTTGTGTTTACTTACATCATAATTTTTGAGTAGTTCTAAGGGTGAATAAAATTCATCATATCCTAATGCAGATAGCTGATCGATACAATCTTCCATATGGTGATATGCAATGATTAATCTAGCTTTTGGAAAACGCTTAGATAAAGTTGGAGTATGAATTACCTCTAATCCGCAGTAATTTTTTTGCGACTTTCTTGTTTCATTATCAGAAAACGCCGCAACGACTATACCATTGTCTCGGCAAGCATTGGCGATTGCCTCTGCTTCTTCTGGAAGCGTAACAATTATAACCGGAGCTCCTGCCTCTTTTAGGGATTGAATGCAGTTATATTTAATCTTTTCCTCCATCATAAAACACTACAAGAATATATTAAAAAAATCAATTATTATGTCCTTCTTATTAGTAAATTACTATTTTTAATGTTGTTTGGGAAGGTGCCCATTAATATGATATATGTTTTAAAACAAAATGGTAAAAAAACTTTCATACCTAATCTATAAAATACTAAAGATATTAGATATTTTTTTTCATAAGATTACAGGTAGAGGTTTTTTAATATGGTTTTCAGAATTTATTGAAAATGACTCCTATAAGAAAATAAAAATTTTAGATAGAGATGTAAAATTTTTTGTACCAAATTATATTACTAATTGGCTGATAGATGAATTCTACACAAAGGAACCTGAAACTTTAGAATGGATTGATAGTTTCGAAAAAAAAGAAAACAAAATCATTTTTTGGGATATAGGTGCAAATATAGGTATTTACTCTATCTATGCTTCTTTAAAATATCCAAATATAGAGGTTGTGAGTTTTGAACCATCTACTAACAATCTCAGGATACTTACCAGAAATATTTCTATAAATAAATTAGAAGAAAAGATTAAAGTTAATCAATTTCCGCTATCAAATGTTGAAAACAAATATCTGGTGTTCAAAGAAGACAAATTTATAGAAGGAGTAGCTTTACATACTTGGGGAGAAAATTACAATTTTGAGGGCAAATCTTTTAACTCCGCAAATAATTATAAGATTTATGGTACAACAATAAATTATCTTTTAGATAATAACATTCTAGCTATTCCTAATTACATAAAAATCGATGTTGATGGAATTGAACACTTAATATTGCAAGGAGCATCTAAATATCTTAAAAATCCTAATATTAAAAGTTTGTCGATAGAATTGAATGAAAATTTTAAAGAACAGTTTGACTCGGTTTTTAATATAATGAAGGAAAACAATTTTAATTTTAAACATAAAAAGCGTGCTGAAACTTTAGATAGTTATAAAGATATCAGGTTGATGAAAACTTATAACTATGTGTTCGAAAGATAACCATAAATAAGAGAAATTTATGGTGTTATTTATAAAATAGATAGCAGCATTTACAGATGTTAAAAATTAGTTTTATTTTTGAATAATTCTATCTGTCGAAAGGTAAATTTAATCATGTCTCTCTTTTTCCCTTTGTTACAATAAAAAATCCTAAACCAATCGTAAGTCATTTTTAGTGCTTGAAAATCAGATAAATGAGTTTTCCAATTTAAAAGTTTAAGTGCCTTTGCGCTATCTAAAGACAAATTTTCTGATTCGTAAAATTTTTTCTTTTTTATTATAATTTTAGATTTAGAGCCTAATATTTTTTTTCCGATAACCGCTATTTGTTTGACTTTCAAATTGTTTTTTGTATTAGGTCCAAAGTTCCATGATCCAGAGTATTTTTTTCTATTATCATAATACAATTTCTGTGCCAATTTCAAATAACCACATAATGGTTCTAGAACATGTTGCCAAGGTCTTGTTGCATTAGGGCTTCTAATAACTAAATTTTTGTTATTTATAAAAGATTCAACACAATCTTTTATTATTCTATCTTTAGTCCAATCACCTCCTCCAATACAATTACCAGACCTCACTGTGGCAATGTTACAATGCCCCTTAGAATAAAATGATTTAACATAACTCTCTGTGATTATTTCACAAGCAGCTTTACTTGAGCTGTAAATATCATGCCCCCCCAATCTAGAACTTTCCTTAAATTTCTTTTTTTTCTCTAAATTCAAATAAACTTTATCTGTAGTTACTATTATCGCTGATTTTATTGAATTCACTTTTTTAATGGACTCTAAAAAGTTCGCAGTACCTAAAACATTGGTTTCAATTGTTTCTTTTGCTTTTTTATAACTGACCAAAACACTTGACTGTGCCGCTAGGTGAAAAACAATTGATGGTTTTGTTTTTTTTACTACATTTTTTAATTTTTTTAAGTCTAAAATATTTTCTCTATAATCGTGCTTTAGAAATTCACTTAGACCTAAATTATCAAAAAAGTTCGGCTTTGATATAGGGTTAAGTGCATAACCAACAACATTTGCACCTAAACTTTTTAATAACAAAGTTAACCAACTACCCTTGAAACCAGTGTGGCCTGTTACTAAAACTGTTTTATTTTTCCAAAAGTTATCCATTTTCATTTAATTTTTCTAAGAATTTTTCTTATTCTATTAAATTTATTTTTATCGTTTCTTTTTTTCAAAACCTCAATATCCTTCATGTTATCAATTGAATGCCAAAAACCATTAAAACTAACAAAATTGCAATTAAATTTTTTTATTAATTTTGGATAAAATTTTTTTTCAAAGTTTGTATAATTTTTAAATTTTAATTTTAACAAATCTAAATTCATTATTGACATACCTGAATAAACATGGGCGGTAAAATTTACTCTATTTTTTACTTTAACTGAATTAAAGGTTATATTCCGATCAAAACTAACAATTTTATTTTTAATCATGCCAACTGTTCCATAAGCCAAAGGGTTTTCAGATCCAATAAAGGTCATATCAGTTCTTTTTCTAATATGCTTTTGATATATTTTTTTGAGATTAAAATTAAAAATAACATCTCCATTTAGTAATAAAAAATTTTTTGAGATAATTTTTTTTTTAATTAGAAAAATTCTTTTTGCTATATTTGTATTTAATCCTGTATCAATTATTTCAATATTGAAATTTTTTAAAGCTTTATTTGATTTTAAAAATTTTTTTATCATTTTTCCTTTGTATCCAATCGGTAAAATAAAATGATTAAAAGAATTTTTTTTTAAAATATTAATTATATACCAAATAATTGGATAGCCATTAACTTTAACCAAACATTTTGGAATTTTCTTGCCTAGTAAACCTAATCGACTACCTTTGCCTCCGCACAAAATAACCGCAGTTCTAGTGTGAATATTTTTCATTTTTCTAAATTTATATTTTAATTAATTTTTTTAATTTTCTAATTATAAAATAAATAAAGGAAAAATATACGTTGGGATAAATTAAATTTAAAAAAATATGTTTATAAAAATTTATATAATGTATTCCACCGCTTTTTCCGTTAATAATAATTCTTACCAAATAATTAATAAAATTTCTAAAAGCATAATTTTTATTAATTAGGTAACTTTTCAAACTTAGGCCCTTGTACCTATAATAATCTAAAATTTCTGGTAGCCTAACAATTTCTATTAACGGATATAATTTGTCCCACTCTCTTGCACCATAGCAATTAACAGTAAGACCTTCAGCACAAAAATAAGCTTTGGAATTTCTAAAGGCATTAGCATAAACTTTTGTATGTCCACAAGTATTGTCAAAATTCGACCAAAGTCTAGTATCTTTAATAAGAGTTTTGTCCAAGCAGTCTAGGTTTTCAATCCACATTTTTCTTTTAAAAATACTTGTAAAATTACCAAGTAAAAAATCAAAAGAAATATTGTAATCTATTAAATCCCAAAAATTGAGTTTTTGACTTATTTTTTTTTTACCTAATGTGATTTCCATGTCTTTAGGTAAATTTTTAGTGTCGAATGGAAAATTAAATTTTTCAATATATTGGTAGTCCAGATGAAAAGAATTTATATAAAAAAAATCGACATCTTTATTTTCATTAAATAATTTTTCAATTTTGCTAAGAGAATTAGGCATAAGTAGGTCGTCGTCTCCTATTGCCCAAATATATTCGCCTTCCGAAATTGAAATAATTTTTAATAAATTGGGGATATAACCTATATTAGATTTATTTATATTAACTTTAATTTTTAATTTATTCTTAAATTCTTCAATTTCACCCATTACGTCATAGTTCGATCCGTTGTCTGAAATACAAACTTCAAAATTTAATTTTGAATTTATACTTGCCAAATAAATAGAGTTAAGACAATTTGGAATTTTATTTGGTCGATTAAAAGTTGGAATACAAATTGATAGTTTCATCTAATTAATTAGAAGAAAAAACACTGAAATCTTCTTTAAGATAATTTGAATAATTGTCCTTGTCGACGATGTGAAATGCAGGTAGTGGAAATAATAATTTACCGCCTCTTTTTAAAAATTTCTTTTCTTGTTTAATTACTTCAGATCTAAATGACCAAATTAGAACTAATAAGTATTTAGGATTAATTTTTCTCATTTTTCTTTTTGAAATTATTGATATATGACTTCCTGGGGTAAATTTCCCAATCTTTGATGGATTTGCATCACAAATATAAGATATATTTTTATTTGTTAACCCGCAGTAGTTAAGTATTACGTTGCCCTTTGTTGAAGCTCCATAACCCACAATATCTGATTTATTAATATTTTGTAAAAACAGATTCAGATTATTTTTGCCATTTTGAATTCTTAAATTAAATCTATCATAATCACTTTTTGAAATTTGTTTTTCTTTCGATATAATATCTTTGATTTTCCTTTGCTTGCTTTTTAAGCCACTATTTTTTTTAGTACAAATAATTTCTATGCTACCTCCATTAATTTCATTTAGAGAAAAATCAACAATTTTTAAATTATTTCTATTTAAAATTTTGTTAAAAGTATTAAGCGTATAATACACAACATGTTCATGACAGATTTGATCGTAAGTAAGGTTTTTCAGTAGAAGTGGAAAATAAGAAAATTCTAAAACCCATATACCGTTTTTTTCTAAAACTTTAGAGATGTTTTTACAAAACTCATTTGGATCTTCAACATCATAGAACATAGCAAATGAAGTGATTACTGAAAATTTGCTATCTTTTAAATACTTTCTAACTGACTGATTTCTAAAAAAATCAGTAACAACTTTTATTTTTTTGTCATAGCTTCCAGAGAACGCATTGGCAGATGGGTCCATTCCAATCAAATTTATGCGTTTGTCATATTTTGTATCATATTTTGCAAAAAAATTAAGGAAGGTTCCATCATTAGATCCGATATCTAAAATATTTGGTTTTTTTTTTTAAAATTTTTAATTTTTTTATCCAATTAAATTTTTTTTTTAAATGATTAACCATTAAATCACTTACGGAAGTTTTGTAGCCATATTGGGGACCATACATATCTTTTAAACTTGGTATTTTTGATAACTGTACTAAATCACAAAATTTACATTGAAATAAATCGAGAGAATAATTCTCTATATATTTTTTTTTCTTTAAAAAGATACTGCTTATTGGTTGTTTTCCAATTTTTGAAATTAGAGTAAAAAATTTTTTTTTACAATTTCTGCACTTCATTTTTTATTTAATATTCCAAATTGATTTTTTATCAGAAATCCAATTTCTCTTGGATTTTATTTTTATTTTTCCAAATAAAATTCTTCCTTTGGCTTTATATTTCTTCCAATTTTTTATTGCAAATGATTTAACAGAAACTGGTTTTCCGCTTGCAACATGCCAAATTTGTGGGAATGATTTGTTTTGAATTTTAAAGTTCATTGCATTCAATATTACTTTTGCAACTTCATTAACACTTATAAAATCTCTTATTTCTTTACCATCTGACATTTTAAAGTCTTTGTTAAGTTTTGCAGCTGTTTTAAGTGATTGCCATAGTCTTCTTTGCTTCTCTCCTTCTCCGTAAACATTAAACAATCTCATGATTCTGCAATTGATTTTATATTTTCTTGATAAAAAAATACTTAATTTAGTGAATAGATTTTTAGTTACTTCATAGTTTGTCTCTGGGAGCTCTTTTGTTTTATTGTTTAAAGGTTTTTTCAATTTCGCCTGTTTGCCATACTCTGAGGCCGAGCCTATAATTATCCAATTAAAACACTTTGAATTTATAGCATTAATTAATAATTTATGAGGTTTTAAAACATTTGCATTAATTGCTTCCTCTAAATCTATATGTTTATTTACCCCGGCAGCTGCCATATGAACTAGAACTTTGGATTTTTTTAAATATCGAGACCAATCTTTGTCTAAATCACCTTTCAACCATATAAGGTTTTTCTTTTTCTTCTTGTTTTTACGTGTTATTGCATAAATTACATGACCGGCTTTTAAAGCCTCTTTAATAAATTTTCTTCCAACAAATCCACTTCCACCTGTTAAAAATATTTTCATTTCAAATATTTTTTATAATAAAATTATTTTATAATTTTGACCACTTAGTGGGATCTACAAGATTTTGATTCTTAATATTTAATTTTGGTATTTTTAATTTTAAATTTTTATTTTTAAATTTCAGTATTTCAGTAAGTTGATTTACGCCATTAAACCCAATCACCACTCCATCAATTTGAGGATATTTGCAAATTAAAGATAAACATGCTTCTAAAGATTTTATTTTGTTTTGTTTTTGCCATGATTCCCAATAATTCCAGGTGGATTTAAGTTTTTTGAGTTTGTTTGGAAGTTGACTGCTTTTTAATAATAATACTCCTTGAAGAAAAATAGATCTAACATGTATTTCAACACCATTTTTTTTTAATTTACTCATACAGCCTGAATTTACGAGGCTTTGATTTACAATGTTGAATGGTGCTTGAACTAAATCAATTTCAAATTTTTTTAAAATTTTACTTAATTCACTAAAATTATAAATTGATACACCTATTTTAGATGTTAAATTTTCTTTTTTTAATTCTTTTAGTATTTCGTAAACTAGTTCTCCATTTTCAGAGAGTAAAACTTTCTCGTCGTGTAATAAAATAGAATTTAATTTTTTTATTCTAAGGTTTTTTAATGAATTTTGAACAATTTTATAGATCCATGTTTTAATTTTATTTTTTTCCAAACCAAATGGCATTTTTGGAATTTTTGAAATTATTTTTAATTTTTTAAATTTTAAAGAACCAATAATTTTTTCAGAATCTTTATATGCTGCTGCAGTATCAATTGTAGTAATTCCGTGTTTTTTTGCTAAATTTATTAATTTTTTTATTTCTTTCTTGCTTATATTGTTATTATTAATTCCATAATTTTGATTAAAGTTAGCAGAACCAATAATAATTTTTTTTTTTCATTATACTTTCGACTTATTATTTGTTTTATTATATTTTGACTAATGACTAATCAGACCTTTTAAACATTATCAAGCTTAGTCCAGGGAGCTTTTTTTTTTGACCACATATTTTTTAAAATATTTTTGTCCCTCATAGTATCCATACACTGCCAAAAATCGTAATGTTTGTAGGCCATTAATTGGTTTGATTTAGCTAATTTTTTAAATGGCTCTCTCTCAAGCATTGTTTGGTCACCAGAGATAAAATCAAATATTTTATAATTAAAAACAAAAAAACCACCGTTAATCCAGTTGCTTCTTAATTGAGATTTTTCCTCAAACTTCTGAATTTTATTACCTCTCAAAAAAACTTCACCGAATCTTGCTGGTGGTTTTACAGAAGTTAGTGTTGCGATTTTTTTATGTCTTAAATGAAAATTAACTAATTTTTTTAAGTTCTGATTTGTTAATCCATCTCCGTAAGTTAGCATAAAATTTTCCCCAGAATTAAAAAATTTTTTTAATTTTAGGAGTCTTCCACCTGTAAGAGTTTTTTTTCCAGTGTAAATACATCTAATATTTTTTTTCTTTTTAAAATAATGTTCAATAATTTCACTTTTATACCCAGTTGCTAAAATAAATTTTTCAAAACCAAAATGATTATAGATTTTAATAATATGGCTTAAAATAGGTAAATTTCCTATTTTGACCATGGGCTTAGGAATTAGCCTTGTCTCTTCAGCAAGTCTTGAACCTAATCCACCACATAAAATAACAACTTTCATAAAAATTTATATTGTTAGTTTAATCCCTTTAGTTAAGCTTATTTTTGGCTTCCATCCAATAATTCTATGTGCCTTTTTTATGTTTGGATAATATTCCAGAGGTTCGTCCTTTCTTAATTTAATCTTATTAAATTGTGGCATGCCTTTTTTTACAAAATTTCTAATCAATAAAATAATTTTTTTTACTTTGATTGGTCGTCCATAACCAACATTTATTATTTCTCCATGACAATTTTTTGATTCTAAAATCTTAATTATTGCATCTATCGCGTCTGTAACATATAGAAAATCCTTGGTTTGATTTCCTGAAGAGCACGGAAATTCTTCATCATTTTTACAAGACTTTATAACAAATGGTATGAGTCTGTTCGTATTTTGTCCGGGTCCATAAACTTGATAAAATCTTATAACAACGCCTGGAAAATTATTTTTTTTTGCTAGTTTAATAACGTGTTTACTAGCTAAATATTTTGCTTTTGAATAATTAGATTTAATCGAATTTAAATTTATCACTTTATCTTCTCTGTGCGGAGATTTTAGATCTCCATATTCTAAACCGCTTCCTATTTGTACAAAAGATGATGGATATTTGATCTTAAATATTTGGGTAAGATTTTTACAACCTGTGTAGTGAGTCTTAATAATTTTTTTATCATTACTATGATCAATATAACCAGAAAGATTTACTACATAATCATAATTTGGTTTAATTTTTTTTTTTAATTCTTTATTATTTGATATATCGCAAGATAAGTATTCTACTTTTTGTAATCTTTTTTTTAATGGCGGTAAATTTTTTGATAAGCTAACAACTCTCCATTTTTTTTTAAGACAGCATTTTATTAGATGACTACCTATAAAACCATTTCCGCCTAAAACTAAAATTTTATATTTCATTGCAAATAAAATTTGTATTTTTTTAGATAAAATTTTTTTTAAGTTGGTAGAAAGAAATTGTCATTTTGAAATATATAATTATTTATTCTTTTTTTAGAAATTGTAACATTTTTTTTAAAGAAAGAGGCTTTGGTAAAGTTTTTGCCGCCTAAACAAAAATCCAATAAATTATCTAGTATTGGAAATCCGGCAATATGTGGAACGGCTAAACTTCCACTAGGTCTAGGATTTATTTCTAAAAGTTTGAAATTTTTATTCCTATCAATCATAAAATCACAATCATTTATATAATTTAAATTTAAAAGTTTTGAAATTTTCATCGCAGAACTAAGAATTTGCTTATTATATATAATTTTATGTCCTGAGTTAGGATCTTTAGGAATAATTCGTTTCCTAAAAACTGCATTTATTATTTTTCCTTTTGAAGAAAGTATATCAAGATCAAAAGTAGGTTCATACAATTTTTCCATTACAATTAATGGAAATTTTTTTTTTATTTTTTTTAAATATTTTGATAAAAATTCTTTATAATTGACTTCTTTCATTCTTCCTATCTTATTTTTTTTCTTTTTATTTTTTTTTTCAATAATAAAAACATCTCTGCCTCCTGCTGAGACGGCAGGTTTAATAACTGCAGATCCAAATTTATACATAAATCTTTTCAAAGTTAATTTTAAAATTTTTTCATTTTTTACTTCTTTCCATTCAGGAATAATTTTTTTAATACTTGCTAGTGACCTATATGTTAAAATTTTATTTGATAATATTCTAATTGTTGAAAACTTATTAAGTAAAACTTTACACTTATATTTGCTAATTTTTTTAATATTTTTTGTGATTTTTATTGCCTCTTTATCTGAATTAACAATTATAATTTCAATTTTATATTTTCTTATCATCCTCAACAATCTATTCATATAGTTCTGATTATTAGGCTTTGGTAATCTAATTGAGTAATCAAAAATTCTATGATTTATTTTTTTGGGATAAATGTCAGCTCCAATTAAGTCTATATTATTCCTATATTTAGAATAATTTTTTAAAAAAAAACCTTCCTGTTGTTTCAGGGCCCCGCTGGCACAAGTAAGACAAATTCTCATCTTTTTTTTTCAAGTTATATTATTCTGTTTTTTTTATAGCGTCCTTTAAAAACATTTAAAGCTGTTTTGATGGCATTAATTCTCATATCCACAAAAGATTCTTTGCTGTAATAAGCTACATGAGGACTGAGAAGAATTTTGTCTCCATATTTTTTTGATTTTGAAAGCTGTTTAAGCATTTTCATATTTTTACCATCAATTTCATTTAGTTCTATATCAAGTCCGATTCCTATTAAGGTTTTTTTATCCAATGCATTTTTCAGGATTTTTATATTTTTTATTAATTTATATCTTGATGTATTAATTAATATTTTTTTCTTTCCCAAATACTTTAAAAATTTACCATCTATTAGTGAGTTAGTTTTTTTATTTAATGTAGTATGCAAAGATATTACATCTGACCATTTTAAGAAGCTTTTAAGACTATAAAATTTTTTGCATTTTAATTTTTTTTCAAAATTTCTTCCTTTGTAAGGATCGTAAAATGCTACATTTTTAAAAATAGGTAGTGTTTTTTTAATCAAAACACTACCTATTTTTCCTGCTCCAATAATTCCAAAGTTCATTTCTTTCAATCTTCTAATTTCTTTTATTAAAGAATTTTTTTTTCTCTTTTTTTTATTAAGAATTTTTTTTGTTAATTGGTCATAATTTCCTATTCTCCTGCAGAAATTAAGTGCCATTGCTAATGCAGTGTCACTCACTTCATCTGCTCCATATATAGGATTATTGAATAACATTATTTTTCTTTTTTTTAAAACTTTTAAATCAACATTGTCAAAACCAACTCCATATCTAATTACTGCTTTAAGATTTCTAAATTTTGAAATATATGCATGATCAATTTTTCTTCTCCAGACAAGTAATACTTTAACTTTGTGGTAAGGTGGATTTTGTTTAAAATACTTTCCAAGTATTTTTTTTTCAAAGGTTGTCTTTGCTGGATAATCTTCTGTAACTTTTATGAACATAAATTTTTTAAATAATTCTCATTGTTAAATTTAATTAAATGACCTAATTTAATCTTGAAAATGGAAGAAAACTTTTTGGTGTTTCAAGAAATTGATTTACATTTTTCTTACCATTTTCAAAATTTGAAATTTCAAAAAAAATTTTATCCAAATGATATTCATAAACTCTTAAAGCTTTATCATCATGTGCTACGCAAGAATAAACTCCGGTAGTTCCAAGAATATTATTTTTAAGAAGTTCTTGTGTCATAAAAGTTTTATACGATACATGTTCTTTTGATAAAAATTGAAATTTTGCAAGTGAAGGAATCCCATTAATAGAAATTCTAATTTTGTATCTACTTGAAAGTTTTTTCCAAATTTTAATTATTTTAAGTCCGGTAGCAGTTATTAAGTCCCAAGATTTAGTTCTCTCCATAACTTCAAGTGTTTTTAGAGCTGCTGCTGGACCAATTCTTTCAGTCCAAAAAGTGCTGCTTATGAAGCTTTTGTTGGCAGCATTCATTACATGTTTTTTTCCAAGAATTGCAGTTATTGCGTATCCATTTCCTAATGCTTTCCCAAATATTGCCATGTCAGGATAAACACCAATTTTCTTATGTAAGCCGCCAAGACATTCTCTGAAACCTGACGTACATTCGTCAAAAATTAAAACTATACCTTTTTTATCACAAAGCTCTCTTACTTTTCTTAAAAATTTCACATTAGGACTTTCGCTTCTACAAACTTCCATTTTAATTATCCCAATTTTTTTTTTATCAATGAGTTTTTTTAAAGTTTTATAATCATTGTAGTAAAATGGAAAAGATGTATTAGCTAATTCTTTAGGAACGCCTATGGGATTTAAACCTTTCAACAAATGGGCGTTTAAATTTGATTTGCGTTGTATATTGGAAGACAAATACCAATCATGCCAACCGTGATAACCACAAAAAGCAACATTAGTATTTTTGGTATTCGATCTTGCTATTCTTATAGCAATAGAATTGGCTTCACCCCCAGTTCTAGCAAATTTAACAACATCAAACCATGGATGAAGAGATAGTAATTTTTCAGCTAATTCAACTTCTTCTGAACAGTTTAAAGTAGACATGTTTCCAAGTTTTAATACTTTTTTTACAGCGTTATCGACTGCATTATTGGAATATCCTAGAATATTTGTTCCAACGCTCATAAGAGATAGATCGGAGTATTTTTTATTTTCTAAATCCCATACAAAATAACCTTTAGTTTTCGAAAAATATGTAGGCCATTTAGTTGGCAAAAACATGTTTGGATTTTTTGATAACAACATGTTTCCACCTAGAATAACTTTTTGAGCTCTTTTCCATAATTTTTGCCCATCGCTTAATTTTGATCCCTCATTTCTTGGTATACGTGAATTTATCAAAAACAAATTTTTGTTTTTTTTATATAAAGAAATTATTGAATTTAGATTAAAATATATTTTTGGTCTATAATATTCAAAAATCTTCTTAACCAAGATTAAGTCTTCCTCTTCGTCAACTGCAAGTCTTAGTTTTGATAAATCTTTCCCTTTTCTTTTAAAATTAATTATTTTAAAATTTTTTTTATTATCTCTGATATACTTTGTTACTCCTTCACGTTGAGCAAAAGAATTTGCTAGTCTATTTATTTTTTTTAATGTACTAAAACTAATAACTTCTACATCTAGACCATCAGGAAAGGTCGGTGGAAAAATATTTGACACATAATCTGCTTTCTTTAATTGAATAATTTTTAAACATTCATCTATAATTTGCGGATCAATCAATGGGCAGTCTCCGGTTACTCTAACTACATAATCTGCTTTGTAAATTTTTGCTGCTTCAAAATATCTTTTTAATACATCTTTCTCACTTCCTCTATAACAATCAAAACCTATTTTTTTTATAAATTTAAATAATAAATCATCTTTTTTCTCTTTAGTGATTGCTACTACTATTTTTTGTGTTTTTTTTGACTGAGTTAATCTTTTTAATAAAAGCTCAATTATGGGAATACCATTAATTTCCTTCATAACTTTATTGGGAAACCTGGAAGATCCTATCCTTGCCTGAACTATAATAACACTCTTCATTTGTTATAAAGATCTTTTTATTGTGTCAACAATCTTGTTATTACCAATGCTAATTTGTTTATTTTTTTTTTTTATTATTTATAATAAAATTTATTTTTTTTATATTTATATTTTTGATATTACTTTCGTAATTAATATAGTTATCTCTTGAGAGATTATGGCAAGTTTTTTTTTGGTAAAAATTTTGAGGTATAATAAGAGAATTTGCTCCACATAATAGCTGCTCATACATTGTAACCCCGGCAGGGGATATTACCAAATCTGAATTTATGTAATATTTTTTCATTACACTATTGTTAATCATCTTTTTTACTAACTTTATATTTTTTACCTTTTGTGCTTTTTTTAGAAGAATTTTTCTTTTTAAATTACCTAATCCAACAAGAATTGTAATTTTGAACTTTAAAAAAATTTTTTTTTTTAAAATTTGAAATATTTTATATGTATAATTTTTTCTATCTACCCCTCCCATAAAAACAAAAATACTTTTTTTTCTTCTTAAATTGCTATTCTGTGCAAATTTTTTTTCTGGACGATAAATTTTATCAACTATTGAATGATTAATACCAATTAATTTTTTACAGTTATGTTTTTTAAGTTTTTTTTGATTTTCCCTATTAAAAGGAAGGTGATGATAGTTAACGTAAAGATCACAAAAATGATTTCTATTTTTCAAATCATCTATAACGGCTATTTTATGCTTATTTGAAGCTAATTTTTCCCATATTTCAGACAAACCATAGTGATCGATTAATATCCATTTTATATTTAGATTTCCAATTTTTTGAAATGCACTTTCAAAATCTCTAGTCTGCATTTCTTTTGACCATGGCAAAAAATGATTTTTTAACAATTTATTATCTTTTTGATTGAATTTATTATTAACTGTAATCACCTTAAAATTTTTTTTTTTTATAAAATAGATCAAGTTTTTTTTAAATTTTTGACATATAAAAACAGAGTTAATTTTTTTTTTTCTAAATTCTTCGGCAAGAGTCATACATCTATAAATATGTCCCGTGCCTATTATTTCAGAAGAGTCCACTCTAAAAGCTATTTTCATTTTATTAATCTAGCTATCACAAATGCTTCTGCTAAATTTTTTCCAACAGTTTGGCCTCTAAATTTAGCCAAATTTTTAATTCCTTGTAATGATCTAGGGTGTGGCCAAGCTTTTATCTCACTTTTATAAGCTTTGGCCGCTAAAACTTTCTTTCTAAAACTTTTATCTATATCTACAAAAAAATTTGGTTGAAAAAAATTTTCTTTTTTTGAAAAGCTCCATTCTGTACTTGATAACACTTCAAATAAAATTATCTTCTTTACAGGAAAGTTTTTTACCGGTCTTGTGGCAGTGATTACAGCTTTGTTAACTAATTTGTGATCAATATTTAAATCTGAGTCAAAATGGGTAAAAATAGTTTCGGGTTTTATTTTTCTAACTTTTTCTTCAATTTTTTTAATTATATCTAACAAAGGTACTTGATCAAGTCTGTTATCTGGATAAAGTAAAAATTCAGGAATTTTACATCCCAAAATTTTGGAAGCCTTAATAGCAGCAAACTTTCTCTGTTCAATTTTCCTTCTCATTATACCTTTAGTTTCATTTCTAGCAGAGACGCCATCGCTTACAAAAAGGGTATAAATATTAAATCCCTTTTTAGATAGGTTTGCTAGAGTTCCTCCGCAACCAAGAACTTCGTCATCTGGATGCGCAGCCACGACTAATATATTTTTGTTTTTTTTCATAATTCAGTAAATTACTAATAAAACGATTTTTGAATCATTGTGTCTTTTTTTAAATTTTTCTTAGATTTTTTTCCTATGATTATATTAAAATGACCTGTGCTAAGACCCATTTTTTTACCTTTTGATCTTTTTAATCCCAAATTGTCCGAGGTAAATTTTTCTCCTTTTTTTATCTTATCTATCGTTATTATTGATCTATACAGTAAACTTCGGTTTTTAATTTCATTATTAGATGGAAATATTTTTTTTATACCTATCAATTTTTCCATAATTCTAATGTCTTTTACTAAAGATTTGAATTGTTTAGGTTCCGCAGATATTTTGTGATCTGCACCTTTAAGTTTTTTATTTATCGAAAAATGCTTTTCTATAATTTTTGCTCCTAAAGCAACTGCACCGATGCAAGCTAAATTATCTAATGTATGATCAGAGTATCCAATTGGAACTTTAAATTTATTTCTAAATGTTAATATTGAACTAAGATTAATTAATTCTGATGACGCAGGATATAGAGATGTACATTTAAGAATAGCATATTTGCTATTATTATTTTTTTTGATTATCGATATAGCTTTTTTAATTTCATTTTCGAAAGCCATGCCTGTAGATAAAATTAAAGGTAATTGAGTAGCGGCACATCTTGAAATTAAAGGTTCATTCGTCAATAAACCTGATGAAATTTTAATTGCTGGAAATTTCAATTTTTTACATATTTCCAGGCTTTTAAAATCTCCGGGTGTTGCAAATAAAATAATTTTTTTTCTCTTTGCATAAGAAGTTAGTTTGCTTAAATCTTTGAAGGAAAGAGTATTTTTCTTAAAAATTTTGTAAGATTTGGTATCAGTATTATAACTATATTTTGGATCCGAAATTTGTAGTTTAGCCGCATCAGCTCCGCATTCCTTGGCTTTTGATATTAATTTTTTACACAATGACAAACTGCCATTATGATTTAATCCAATTTCCGCGATTATAAAAACTTTAGAACCACCAATTTTATGATTATCAATTTTGAACATAGTTACTTATAAGCAATTTTTTTTAAAATTGTTGATAAATTATTTATATTATCATCATATTTGCACATATGATCACAAAAATATTTTATACTCTTTTGTCGTTTTTTTTCAAACCACCACTCATTTATTTTCGTCAGATTTAGGTTAATAAATTTTCCAGCTTTTTCAGGATCAAAAAAAATTATTTCATTTTTAATTAGTTCATCATAATATTTTTTATATTTTTTTTTAACATGAAATAGAGGCTTAGAAGTCAATAAAATTACTGGTGAATTCATTGATAGGAGTTCTATAAATCCGGTAGAGTTAAATGTTTCTATTATTAATTTTTTGTTATGAGCTTCTTCAAACCCTCTACCTGTTAATTTTTTTAATTCATTGATTTCTATGTCTTTAAAGTTATGCTTAATATGTTTCGTGACAAAATTTAAATTTGCGAAATCAAAAGATTTAATTGTAGAGATTTTTCTAATTGATTTATTTAAACTTTGTAAAAAAAAACTGATATTTTCTTTATATTTTATAACACTTTCCATATCTCTTGGGGCATGTGTAATTTTCCATGGAATTAAATGAAATTCGGTAAGTTTAATTAATATACCGCTAGCTTCTCTCTTAGTAACTTTTTTTCCAATATTAGTTGTTACAAATAATGGAATTGTCTTTTTATCTGAAGAATGATTTCCCCAAGTGATGTAGTTATCGCAAAACCTTTTTTCAAGATATGATCCGCAAAAATCATGATGTCCTTGATTACCATGTTGCAAAATAGCAAGTTTTGTTTTTTTTGAAATTTTATTTGCTGTATAAATTTTAAAAGGATCATCTAGATAATGTGAGTAAGAAGTTAGAATCAATTTAGGATTTTTAGGCCAATTTAGTTTTTCAACCTTACGCTCTATTGCGCTAAAATTTTCAATATAACTTTTTGGCAATACCATCTCCAAATTTCTCAATATAAAACTAACAAATTTATCTTTGGTTTTTGAAAATCTAAATCCTCTTTTTTTTCTTGTCTTATTTTCTTCTAAGTTGCTTAAAGTTACATTGTCATAAAATATATTTGATTGATTGAGTAAAAGGCTTAATTTTACCTTATGATACCTTGGAAGCTCCAGGTTTTTAAGAAAAATATCATTATTAATATTTTTGAATCTAAAAAATTTTTTTATATCCTTTTCTTTATCTTTCTTAATTATTTTTTTTTTTACATACTTGTAGTTATAGTATTTTATTTTTTGTTCTTTAATAATTTCTGATAATATCCAATCATTCCATTCATGAGATAATACTAAATTTCTGATATTTTCTGTTTTTTCGCATAAAAAATTTTTTGAGTTATAGCAGATCAATTGAATAGGTTTTAATTTATATTTTTTTTTAATTGATTTAATAAGATTCCATCTATCGTATGCAATTAAAATATATTGATGTACAAAAAAATAAAGTATTAGCTCCCATTGAATAGAGCTTAATTTTTTTTGATTATACCTGTTTAAGTTAGTTGATAATTCTCTTATTACTTTAGAATATATCTTATTAAAATATTTGAATCTTCTTGATAACTTTTTTTTATCTGTCCAGTATCCATTAATGTATTCAATATTTAAATTTTTGTTTTCTAAAGTATCTCTGAATAACCATCTGCCAATTATTAAATTTTTACAATTATTCAAAAATCTATTTTTTTTTGAATAAACTAAGTTATAATTCATATTATCATTTATAAATTTTATAAAAAAACCATTAATTAATTTTGAATATTTTTTTGATAGCTGTTTTGTGTTTCTTGAAAAAATTAGATTAGTTTTTTTTCATTTACTTTCATAGACTTTAAAAAAATAATAATGATAGATTTTTTAATTTTTAGATCTTATTTTCTAATATTTTTCCGTTATCAATATTAAAAATTCCATGATTTTGATCTTTGATTAATTTTGAGTTTTAAATTTATCAAAATCACCTTGATCTACAACTTTTCCGTTATCAAATCGATATATCGTATCGCAATTCTTTAGTGTATTTATCCTGTGAGCAATTGAAATTATAGTCTTTTCCTTAAATATTTTAAGCTCATTAAGTATTTGTGATTCTGTATTAATATCGAGAGAACTGGTTGCTTCGTCTAAAAATAAAACTTCAGGATCATAAATCAAAGCTCTAGATAAACCAATTCTTTGAATTTCACCGCCAGACAAATTAATTCCTTTTTCACCAAGATTTCCATCTAATCCACCAGTTAATCTTCCTAATAAATTTTCTAAACTTATCTTTTTTATCAATGATATAATTTGATTATCTGTGTATTTTTTGTTGTCTAAGCCAAATAATATATTATTTCTTAAACTTCCATCTAATATAAATATTTTTTGAGGAACAAACCCAATTAATTTTTGCCATCCTTTTATATTGGAAAAAATTGATTTTCCGTCAACTGTGATGCTTCCTTGTGTTGGCTCTGAAATTCCAGTTAAAATTTCAACTATAGTACTTTTTCCCGAAGCACTTGGTCCAATTATCCCAATTTTTTGTCCTTTTAATATATTTAATTTTATATTAGAAATCTCAAAATTATTTGAATTAGGATATTTGAACTTTTTAATATCTACAAAAATATTTTTCTTAAAAGAAAATTTTTCATAAGAAGTTTGGGTATCTTTTTTAAAGCTTTTTAATTCATCATAAAGCAAATTCACTGCCGGATAACTCAATTTCATGTGTTGCAAACCAGAAACTATTCTACTTGCTGATGGTAAAACTCTAAAACTGGCAGCAATGTATATAGTTAATAGTTGAATAATATCTATTAAATTTTTTTCAGAATAATATAAAATAAGGAGCGAAAAAGTTATAAAAAATATTCCTATAAGCTCAAATAAAAGTCTTGGTATACCTTGAAAAAAATATGTTCTAGCATTTATTTTAGATAAATTGACATTGTGAATTTTAAATTTATCGAAAAAAAAATTTTCTCTTCCCAAGAGTTTAATTATTTTTACCCCATCGAAACCTTCTTGCATGAACTGGATTCTTTTCTGAATGCCTGACTGTCTTTGAATTGCCAACGCATTTAATTTTTCTTTGAATAAGAAAAAATATAAAGATGAAAAAAATAAAATAATTATTGATATCGAAATTGTAAAATATAAATTAACATATGCAAGCAAAAAAAATATTCCAATCACAATTATTATTTCGAGTGCTACTTTTAAAACAGAAATCAAGTAAAGAATAAATTGTTCTACTTCTGTCATTAAATTTCTTAAAAATTCTGAACTATTTCTATTATAAAAGTAACTAAAATTTTGATTCAAATATTTTTTAAATACTTTACTAGATAAATTTTCTCTATATGAGTACAAAAAATTACTTTCAAACCAATTATAAAATGTTAAAAAAATAATTTTAATTATATAAAAAAGTAAAAAAACTAATAGAAGATACGAAAAAATTTCAGTTTTATCTAATTCAAAAAAACTACTTAACTTATTTATGAATAAATTGCTTTTTATATTTGCGGAACCTAGTGCACCCACAATTGAAAAAATAAAACCTAAACCTACCATTTCTAAAATTGTTGAAATAAACATAAAACAAAAAAGTAACGATAAAGATTTTTTTTGATATTGATCAAAAAAGTATAGAAATTTTTTACTCATTATTGCTTACTATTTTCTACTAAAAGATCTTTTATTAACAAACTTTATTTATAACAATATATCCAGGACTGCGATCAGTTGCTTCCTATTCATCTTAAAAAAGAGCTAAATTTTTAAATCAACTTTCAATAATTATCGGCAAGAAATGAGTCTATCTTTCTTTTTAATATTTCTATTGTAGAAATTTTTTCATCATATTCTAATAGATAACATTTATCCTTGCTTAACTTTGAAAAATAATCTTTTTCAGACATCGAATATATCTGCAATAATCTCTTCTCAAATTCTTCGAAGGTACAATTTTTTATTGAACATATTCCTTGAACTGGAAAATCATAAACATTTGTTGGCAACAAATTACAAGATAATATTTTACCTCCAGTGGCTAATTTTTCTCTCAACAATGTTGAACCCGTAGCAACCGCCACTTTACTTTGAAGCATGGCCGCATAAGAAGTATAACTATCAACTTTTTTTTCTACAGAATGACTAATAAAAAAATCAAACTCGTTATTAGTCAAATATTTTTTCCAAATATTAATTTCTTCATTGTATGCTTCTGGTACAATCCTTTTATCCCTTTTTTGAGCACATATTAATTTCATATTATGTTTGATGCAAAATTTAATTACAAATTTTATCATATTCATGTGCCCTTTCTTATAGTTCTCAAAGTTTTCGTCAACAATACCCGGCAAGCTCTCGCCTATTAAGCAAATATCATAATTAAATTTTTTCAGCTTTATTTTATTTTTCTTAATATGGTAAAAAAAATTTGCTAATCTTAAAGATCCAACCTTGAAAAAATTTTTAACTTTAATTCCGTAGTGTTTATAACAATCAATTTCAAATTGGCCAAAACATAAAAAATTTGTTATATAGAATCTTTTAGTATGGTCAGATTTATTTATATTTTTTTCATATAAATACTTATGCTCTAAAAGATCCCATCGAGCTGCACTTTGTATAGCTACGAAATTCATTTTTTTATCAAGAATTTTAGCTAAATCAAAAAACTTAAAAGAATTATCAATATTTGTTAATACTACTTTGGGACGTATGACCTCTAATAAAGAAACAAGATATGCTGTCATAATATTTCCATTGTAGTGCCTAAAAAAATATTTTAGTATTTTAAAAGAGAAATAAATTTTATTTATATTTCCAATTCTGCTCTGTAATACAAAAAAATTATAATGGTACAAAAAATTTTTGAAGTCTTTTATAGATTCGTCATCAAAAATAACCAGTTCATGCTCTTGTGGATTTTCAAAAACTAATTTTGCTTTTAAAAATAACCTTAAAATACTAAGATAACGTTTCAAATTAAATGCAGCTCCACGCTTTGATTTTTTTACTTGCTTTTATAAAAATCTAATTGCAATTTGTTCCAACGTCCCAATACTGGATCAACGAGATGAAAAATATATTGATCATAATCAGGATCCTTAAAATATTTCCATCTTCTTTTAAAATGATCTTTTAAAAATTTTGCGTTTGCGGCTCTGCCATCTACTACAACTATCGTTCCTGGAGTTAAAAAATATTCGATTTTCAAAATATCACAACCTATTGGAACTATATCTTTGTGTGCAGTTGTAAAATTATTTATCTTATTCTTAATGCTAAATTGCGAAGGTCCATCCAAATAAATAAAATCAGGACTGCATAAAGGTAATTTTTCGTACTCTGTAGCAAACCTTCCATTAAAAGTAGTCATTTTTGCTTCACTTTTAATCCAATGGGGCTTAACTTGAATGTTGTATTTTTTTACAAAATTTGAAAGTTTATTTTCTGTTATTTTTCTATATTTTTTAATATTCTCTAGGACAAATAGTTCGAAAGGATTATTTCTTCTAAGTTTTTTTATTTTTCCAGAATATTTTTTTTTATTTTCATTTAGAGCTGAAGTAAACACCATGGTAGACCAGCCAGAGCCAAATTCTACTATTGTGGTTCTTTTGTTTAACTGAACTAGTTGATATAGCCTATATAAAAGCTTTAAATCTGGGGAATAATATTTAGGTTTAAACACATCATCAACGCCTAAAGTTCCATGATCCCTGTGGGAAACCTTCAATAAATCAAATAATTTTCTTTTGTAAAAAAAACTCCTAATATTTTCTAAACTTTGTTTTTTTGGCAATTTAATTTTCATTTTTCTACTTAAGTTTTATAGCAAAAGATTTTGATACTCTTGAGAGTCGTTTTGAATGCGTTCGATTTTTACAAATATTACATATTGTTTTTTTTGTAATTTCTTTTTGGTCTTTAAATTCAGATCTTGAAGAAATATATTCTGGACTATTCCAAATTGTTTCGATCGACTGTTTTTTTACATTACCAAAATCAGCTTTTGGATCGTCAATTATACAACAAGCATTTATTCCTCCATCCCAGTTTATGACGATGCCGCTCCAAGGCCAATGACATTGTTTTTTTTCTTCTTCTTTTGCTGAGTGTGAATCAGCTTTTCCTCCTTCATACGTTTTGTAAATTAAATTCTTGTTCTTCGGGAGCCATTGTTCATCCATATTTGGATTGTGTTGAATTTTATCAATTTTAATTTCTTCAGCTTTTAATTCTTTTGCAAAATCAAAAAAATTTTCATGCTGATGTTCATTCTGTCTCATGGCTAACATAGCAAGTTCTAGAACGGGTTCTTTTAATTGCAATTTACTCTTTAACTCACTAATTTTTTTCAAATTTTTAACAACAGTATTAAGATCACCTTTCCTTCTATATTTCTCATAAACGTCTTGATCCAAGCCATCTACATCAACATGTAATAAACTTAGACCTGATTTAACAAGTTCTTCTAAATAATTTTCCTTATATTTTATAGAAAGATTTGAAGAAATTCTTGACCAAATTTTTTTAGATTTTAAATACTTGATCATTTCAATCAAGTGTTTATTTAATGTAGGTTCTCCCCAATTATATAAATGAACTTCTATACAGTAATCTTTAACTTCATCTATAATTTTTTTAAATTCTTCTAATTTTAATATTCCTTTTTTTCTGGTTGAGGCGTTAAGACCAGTTGGACACAAGGGGCATCCAAGATTACAAGCGTTCGTTGGATCGATTATATATCTATAAGGTTTGGAAGTAAGCTTGGTTGTTACTTTGCTTTGTTCTATATGAGCAATAACAAAATTTTTTATTTTTTTTAGATCAAGATAAGGTATGGCATACTTATTTATACTTTCTAAAAAATTATTTTCTTTTGCAATATTAAATAAATAATCAAAATTATTTATTTTAGATACTTCGTTAATTTTTGGTAGATTGTTCAAAATTTTATTTTTATTTTTTTAATATTAAGTTTTCTACATGCTCAAATATAAAATGACCTAGAAAAATATGAACTTCCTGAATTCTTGCTGTATTAGATGAAGGTACAATCAAATTAAGGTTTGATTTCTTTTTAGCTAAACCACCTTTGTTTCCTAAAAAACATATTGAATAAATTTTCTTTTTTTTTGCACTCTGAAGAACATTTAAAATATTTTTTGAATTACCTGAGGTAGATATTGCAATTAGTAAATCTTTTTTTGAGCCCAAGGCTTCTAAGTTTCTTGCAAAAAGCTTATCGAATCCTAAATCATTTCCGCACGCCGTTATAGTTGATGTATCCAGTGCCAAGCTTACAACTGGCAAAGGTCTTCTGTTAACTTTTGGTCTTAACCTCACTAGAAATTCCGCAGATAAATGTTGAGCATCAGCCGCGGACCCGCCATTTCCACATATAAATATTTTTCCTCCTTTATTAATTGTTTTATAAATTTTATTTATAGATTTGTTTATTTCTTTAGAAAGATTAATAATTTTTCTTTCCAAAAAAATTTTATCATTTATATTTTTATTTAAATCTTTAGTAATCATTTAATATGTGCTCGTAATTTTTTGGCTACTTCTTTTTCAATATCTAAAATTTTTTTATCTTTGTCACCGTTTATAGCTTTATGAACTTTTCTAATTGAAGATATTAAAGTTTTAAAACCATCTGGTGATAACGAGGCTGCTTGATCGCTCCCATACATAGTTCGATCTAATGTTATATGCCTTTCAATAGAAGTAGCTCCCAAAGCAACGGCTGCGGCTGATATCGCCACCCCTCCTTTTTCATGCCCACTATAACCCACTTTACAGTCATATCTATCTCTAAGAACCTTAATAAGATTTAAGTTTGCCAAACTATCTTCAAACGGGTATGCCGAAACGCAATGCATTAGTTCAAATTGACAATTATTTTCCTTAAATATTCTTACTGCATTATCAATGTTTTTGATATCTGACATGCCTGTGCTGATAAAAGTGTATTTTTTTTGTTTAGCTACTTCGCCTAAAAATTTTTGATCAACAATCATGGCGGAAGCAATTTTGTTGTATTTTAAATCAAATTTTGACAAAAAAGATAGGCTTTTTAAGTCCCATGCAGATGCAAACCAACTAATATTTTTTTTCTTACAATAAGTATCTATGGACTTGTATTCTTCCTCTCCAAATTCTAAACCTTCTTTTTGATCTCTTTGAGTTTTGCCCCAAGGACTTTCTCTTGGGCTATCTAATAATTCTTTGCTATACACCGAATTAATATCTCTTTTTTGAAATTTTACAGCGTCAGCTCCCGATTCAATAGAAATATCTATCATTTTTTTAGCCAAATCAACGCTACCATTATGATTAATGCCAATCTCTGCAATTACAAATATATTCATTTTAAAAATATTTTTTTAGTGAATTAACTATTTTAACATCATCCATATCATCAATTTGAAAACTATTAATTTTGGACATTGAGTAAACACCAATTTTTTCAAATAATCTATTTTTATGGATTAAAAATTTTTTTTTATTAAAAATATAAAAAGAACCATTTTCCAAATATTTTTCTTTAATTTTTTGTCTTCTCGGTCTATTTCTAAAGTTATAATTTGAAAATAATTTGCCTTTTTTTTTAGACCAAATAAAGTGATCTGTAATAGATAGGGCAGAAAATAAACTGTCAAATTTATTTTTTGAAAAAATTTTACAAGCATTATCTAAATCTTTTTTGTTTCTTAATGGTGATGTGGGCTGAATTCCCACAATATTAGAGATGGCTATATTTTTTGCTTCTAAAAAGTTAACAGCATGTAACCATGCTGACTCTGACGATGAGTTGTCTCCAGCATATTTTTTTGGTCTCAAAATTGGTCTAGCCCCAAATTTTTTTACATATTTTAATATTCTTAAATTATCTGAACTAACCCAAACAGAACTTATTTTTTTTGATCTAAGACAATCTCTTATACTCCAATAAATCAATGGCTTGTTATTAATTTTAAATAAGTTTTTAAATTTTATTCCTTTGGAACCGCCTCTAGCTAAAATTATTGCTATGTAATTATTTGTTTCAGACATTTTATTATTTAATTTAATAAAGCTCCGCACTTTGTAAAAATACGATTTACAATTATTTGGCTCATTTTGTTTTTTAGACAGGAATAAATAAAAATTCTTTTTTGTTAATTGTCGTTTTTAAGTTCCCCATCAAAATATCAATTTTATTTTTCTGTAAATTGATAATCTTAAATATTTTTTCAGCAAAAGGTCCTGAAGAAAATTTATAATTAGAATTTATATTAATTTCAAATAAGCTTTGTGAAATATAACCTTTTCCGTCTTCTAAACTTTTGCATTTTTCAACAAAATTTTGTACATCTTGCTGTAGTTCTGTAAATCCATCTAAAAAATATTTTAAACCTCTTGAAAATTTTAACTGATTTATTGTTGATTTTTTACAAAAATTCTTATGAAAGCAAAAAAGGTAGTTACCCAATATATCTGCCTCTTTGTTTATTAATTTGTTGTTTTTGTATTTCTGTATAAGGATTTTTGGTCGGTAAATGACGAAATCTTTTCCTATTTTTTTAAGGAAATCTTCTTTTAAAAGATGAAAATTTTTTCTATCAAATTTAATTACTGCCCACATTTTTACCTATTCTTTTCAAGCTCTTTTTTTAGTTCATCATATTCTTTCATCTTTCTTTTCATAAAATTGATGGTGAGTTTAGTTCTCTCGGAAATACCCTTTGGTGTAATTATGTATCTTAAATAGTTAATTTTATTCGACTGTTTTTGAAAGTTTTGTAATTTTACAAATCCCTTTTCTTGAAGAGATTTTAAACAATAATTTAATTTACCTAAGCTAAAGCCCAATTCTTCTGCAAGTTCTCTTTGTGAGGATTCTGGTTTTTTTTGAATTTTCCGTAGCACCTCAAAATGATCCTGTTCATTTTTCATATGTTCAATTATTGAACATTTATAACGTTCAATTATTGAACAGTAAAGCCAAATTTATATATCTCGCTTAAGTGCCTTATGATGTTATCGCTTTTGATTATTTAACTATATCTAGTTTACAAAAAATGTTTTTCAGTGCATAAATCAAGCCAATTGAGCTATTAGTACTGGTCAGCTACACATGTTGCCATGCTTCCACATCCAGCCTATCAACGTAGTGGTCTACTACGGCTCTATAGGAAGAACTAGTTTTGAGGTGAGTTTCCCGCTTA
>MDTE01052353.1_pt1 | contig 33728 bp, 25 predicted proteins | sample 811231 | NCBI WGS metagenome assembly MDTE01 (sample SAMN05326651, study PRJNA326480) | marine metagenome | isolation source: seawater | place: Indian Ocean: Red Sea | collected 2010
CGTTTATCACTGCCCGTGGATGAATCGTTCTCTCTCGCTGACCATCCAACACTGGACCATCTAGCCTCCTATGCCTCCAACATCCTTGGGATTACACCGCTTCCTGCGTCATCTCCTGAATCACCGCCTGATGTCGAAGTGCCCTCTGAATCACCTTCTGTTGAGAAAACAGATGAGATTTCTGAGCCCAGTGTCTCGATTGATTCTCTTGGTAGCGCAGTCGACGATCTCCGCGAGGTGCTTCTCGAGGTTGTTGTTGAGGCAACGGGATATCCGGCAGAGTTCATTGAATTCGATCAGGATCTTGAAGGTGAACTCGGCATTGATACGGTGAAGCAGGCCGAGATTATGGCCGAGGTACGGACTCGCTTATCGCTGCCCTTGGATGAATCATTCAGTCTTGCTGAACACCCAACTCTTGGACATATGGTGGGTTATACCGCACAGTTGCTTGGTCGCCTTGAAGAGGATGTATCACCGTCCATGCCTTCATCAATTCCTGAACCGATGCCTGTGCCTGAGATTCTACCAGATCAAGAGCCGAAATCTCAGGAAGTCGATGAAGCCGGTGAATCAGATGATTTGGATTCATTGATGGGACACTGGGCTGTTGAGACCGAGCCTATACCCCCTGGTCGTGGCTCTCTTGACCTTCCTGATGAAGGGACGGTGATTGTGACAGATGACCCATTCGGGCTGACTCCCTCTCTTTCCGAACGTTTCGAAGCCTCGGGATTGAATGTGCTTCATCTCTATCTTGATGCCGCTGCTCAGTCACTTCGTGATGAATCAGAGCGCGGCCGCAGCATATTCCGTATTGACCCTGCAGCAGAGGACCAATGGAAGGCATTGAGTTCTGAGATGGATTCACATCCACCTGTCGTTGGTATAGTCCATGCCGCGCCATTACATCTTGTGGGTATGCCTTGGCCGGGCCGGGGAGATACATCTGGCCACCGCGAAAAAATTCTGATGTCAGGAGTACGTCTCCTCAATGCTCATAGCGATATGGCCAACCGTCAGGGTTCCTTTGTTGTGAATATCGGCACCATTGATGGCAAACATGGAGCGGATACCGAACAAGCAGTGCACCCTCTGATGGCTTCATCAGCTGGCCTTTTCGGATCCTGGTTGAGGGAGCATCCCGACGTTAATGGTCACGTCATTGATGCTCATCCTTCAACTCTTCTCGACCCCGGTCGTCTTGGCCGAACCTTAGTCGATTTGATGCGGCGAGAGGACCTACCTGTTGAGGTTGGAATTTCAGAGGATCATTCACTAGTTCGTTCTGTTCTCGTCCCTATCCAACTGCTTGGTCAACGGACGTGGGAACTTGAGAATGGTGATCTTGTTCTGATCAGTGGTGGTGGTTCAGGTGTCACTGCCGCTTCAGCAATCGGGCTCGCTGAGGCGTTGCAGGGCACCCGACTTACGTTTGCTCTTCTTGGCCGAACTCCTTTGGATGATGAGGTGGCATCATGGGTGGACGATAACGAAGATGAGATTGAAGCTCGGCGTGTCTCCCTTCGCCAGCAACTCATCGATGAATCTGACTCAGGCAAAGTGACAATTGTTGAATGGAATGATGCTTGGCGTCCGTTTGCTCGTAGCCTCGACATCCATCGCACTCTGACTACTCTTCGCTCACACGGTCATGATGCGGTGTATGGATCAGTCGATGTGACAGATGCTGAAGCGGTCGCAGATTTTGTTGAAGGTCAGACCACTGGGAAGAATGTAGTGAAGGCAATCATTCATGGTGCTGGAATCGAGGAGAGCCGACTCCTGCACGAAAAATCCCTCTCTACTTTTGATAATGTAGTTCGAATCAAACTTGATGGTCTTGCCTCTCTCATTGCAGCCGCACCATTGGCCACCCGCATTGTTTGCTTCTCTTCAGTGGCAGGTAGGATGTTCAATGCTGGACAGACTGATTACAGTGCGGCAAATCGTGCTCTTGATCAAGCCATGGAGAACATCTCCTCGGAGGGTGGTCTTTCCTTAGCTTGGACAGGATGGCGTGGAGCAGGCATGGCCACGAGAGGTTCGATTGAACGAGTCTTTGAGGAGGCTGGCTTAGAGATGCTTGATCTTGAGGCAGGTGTAGAACTCTTCGTTCATGCCTTCCGTTCAGGGGCTAGCGGCCGCCTTGCCATATGTGGTCGCCTTGGCATGATGGACCAAGATACTGCCATCCGACGCTATGGTATTCCTCCTTTACCACGTGCACATATGATCTCGCGTATGATCGATCGAACACCGGAGCGAATGTCTGGAGAGGTTCTGCTTGACACAGGGGTGCATCAATATCTCTCCGACCACGCCATTGATGGTCAGCCAGTGATGCCGGGGGTCTTTGCCGTTGAATCCATGGCTCAGATGGCGACGTGTGCGCTTAACACCGATGCAGTGACCATGATTGAGGAGATTGAATTTGGCTTGGCCATCAAACTCATGAATACAACGAAGCCGATTGAAGTGAGCGTAGAACCAATTGCTGAAGACATCGCTCAGGCGACCATTGAATCACGCCTCATTGCTAAATCAGGTGCGGTGATGGATAAACCAATATCACATCATAAGGGCCTGATACGCTGTGTTCCAATCGATCAAGATGCAGTACAACGCATCGTGAAAAGTGTTGGAATCGAACAGAGCGGAGACCCACCAGAGTCTGGAGTTCCATTCTATTCAGATGGTCTGATGTTCCACGGACCATCTTTCCAAGTGGTTGGTCGTGTCCTTTGCTCAACCTCCTCTCGATTATCTCTTGAAATGACTCGCCGTGCTGATCGACCGGCACCCTTTGCTGAGCAGGCCAGTGATCGACCAATGTTGACTCAGCCATTCACCCTAGAAGCAATCTTCCAAGGAGCGGGTCTACTTTCGATGGCCCATGATGGTTGGTCCTGCCTCCCAGTTGGAGTTGAACGTGCTTGGATATGTCATGCCCAACCTGCAGAGACCTCACCCCTGATTGTGCATGTTCTGCGCACTGCTGTTGAAGAGCACGATGTAATTCATGATGCGATAGCCGTCGACGCTTCCGAACGCGTGGTCTATGCCGCCGAAGGAGTTCGATTGAGGCATTTCACTGAATTGCCGAACCGGTTGGCGCTCTGATGGTAGAACTCCCTGGCTTTGACGTGGAGGAATTCTTCCCTTCTCTTCCCTTCAGCAAAGACACGACCTTCCGTTGTTTGATTGGAAGATGTGAAGTGATCGCAGAGAACCTTGTAGAGGATGTGCTCGACCATCCTCTCATCGATGCTGCTGAAGTCAAAAGATTCCGCGTACTTCGGCGCCGTGCAGAACACGTAACTGCTCGTCATCTCCTTTTGCAAGTTCTACAACGATGGCAGGTAGAGTCTCTATCAGGTATTGGCATCAAAAGAGACGACAATCGTGCACCTTACCTCACCGGCTGGCCAGATGATCAACCACCTTTCATCAGCATCTGCCACACGAATGGTATTGCTCTTGTCGCTGTGTGTACTTCTCCGGTTGGAATCGATGCCGAACCGAGACACGCGGTACGTCATTCTGGATTGAGGCATGAGATCATGAGTCAGGTAGAGGTCGAGGCTCTAGGAGACTCTGCAGATGAACCGGAGGTCATCAATCGAGTTTGGACCGCGAAAGAAGCGATTCAGAAAGCCTGTGGTCTTGGCATGAGACTTGTGCCTGCAACGATTCCTCTTGTAAATGGTCTTAGCACTGACCCATTCAATCAAATTGTTCGAATTCAGAATCCCTCTATCACTGCACATGTAATGGATTGGGACGACCGTCAATCCAGTGGCACTCTCATTGTGACAGTCGCCTTGGTTGAGCCGAATCGGATATAGCGATGTGCCGGCTGGCCAGCAGCAGCAGGCGTGGTGAAGGGGTTATCATCTGAGGTTTCCAACCTCATGTCCCGGGTTCAAATCCCGGCGCCTGCATCGTTTTGTTTGACCCGTCTGAAACAACCAGATCATGTTGCGGCAGGGTGATGGGGTGTCTCGGTTCAGATGTATCGATGGCAGATAGGACCACGACACTTCCTTGGCTCAATCAAGCGGCTGAGGTTAAGGGCGGTGATGATGTGATTTTCGCTTGGTTCTCTCGTTATCTCTCTGCCGTCGAATCTGGTGTTGATGCTGTGAATGGAACCGTAGGAACATTGCTAGATGATTCAGGCAAGTTGTTCGTTCATGAGGCTGTACTAGCGGCCATTCACCGACAAAGTGCTACAGATATTGCTGCCTATGCACCTCTGCGTGGTCTACCAGCATTTCGAGAACTTGCCATCGACCTCGCAGTTGGTCATCACCGAAACGAATTGTCTCATCTTCACCCGCGGGCATTTGCCACACCTGGTGGTTGTGGAGCCTTGTATCTCTCTGCAGCTAATCTTACCGCACCCGGAGACGCGGTCCTGCTGCGTGAATGTCATTGGGGACCATACCACACTATCCTCCGTGAGAATGGTCTACACGCTGCTACTTGGCCGCTCATTGGGCCAGCTGCGCCAGATGGCCGTTTTGTTGATAGTGAGTCATTGTTCTCTTCACTGTCTTCTCTTGCCCATGATCAAGCCTCGGTGCTCATGTGGATCAACGATCCTGCACACAACCCGACTGGTCTTTCATTGGGGTCTGACGATCGCCAAATCCTGTTGAATTCAGTTGTGTCTGCCGCTTTAGATTACCCAGATGTGGTTTTTTCTCTTTTGATAGATGCTGCTTACGCTCGTTATTCCAGTGAACCTCATGGTTGGGCTGGAACGCTTGGTGACCTGAAGGACTGGCCAACTAATCTCCTCGTAGCAGTTGCAGTATCGTGCTCCAAATCACATACTATCTATGGTATGAGATTGGGAGCACTGGTAACCTTCCATCCAGAATCAGAGGTACATGAGCAGCTGGAAACGATCTGGTTACACACGGGCCGAGGGACGTGGTCGGGCCCTCCTCGTCTTCCACAATCAGCTCTCATCGATTTACATACTTCTGTTCTTGAGGAAGAGTGGCTCGATTCGGTGTTGAAGGCGAAGGACCTTCTCGACGGCCGTCGTGCCCATCTCATCGATCTGTGTCGTGAACATGGTGTTTCTCTTCTTCCAAGCCACGATGGTTACTTTGCATGGCATCCTTGCAGTGATCCTGAGTCGGTGGCAGCAGAAGTGGCCGAGGATTCAGTTTTTCTCGTTCCACTTGACAAAGGTGTCAGAATAGGCCTCTGTGCTATACCTGAAGCGAGTCTCTCACGTGTTGCACTTGCTCTTTCTCGTACAAGAGGATAGAATGAATCGATTCATAGTCCCATGACCTTGTAAATCGGCGAGGGTTCAAACGTCTCTTTCACCGCCCAGACATATGTCGCGCGATGGTCATGGGACAGAGCGGACATCGAAAATGGATTTGATGAATCCAGATGAGGATGATGATACGACTGTTCTTGGGCGTCAGATTTGGCGTGTTGTCCCATATGCTACTCGCTATCCTGGGCGTCTGATCACTGGTTTCCTTTCCAACGCCTTTGCACGTGCTTCAGACCTGCTTCCCTTCGTCGCAATTGGCTGGGCAGTGGATTACTACACCGGTGGTCAACTCGTAGGTGCTCAAATCGTACGCGACTTCGTGACACTGACAAGTGATCCGGCAATCGGCTATGGTCTCTTGATTTTCCTCTCATTCTGTCTGCTCGCTTTATTCCAAGGCATCTCTGAATATTCATGGCAGACACTCGGTTACAAGATTCAACATGATCTGCGAATGGATGCTACTCGTTCTCTGATAGCCATGGAAGCCTCATACTACGACATGCGTCAAACAGGGCAGATCATGTCTGTACTCTCTAGTGATGTCAATCAACTCGAAGATGTCGTCTCAGATTCATCGACTTCGATCATTCGTATCTTCGTAACATTCGGTTTTGCTTTCGTGATATTGATGATGATGTCATGGAAACTGGCAGCGGTCCTTTTTGGTCCTATTCTGTTCATAGTTCCACTTGTTTATTGGTTCACGACACGTGTTCAAGGTCGTTATCGGAAGCAGAGAGAATCAACGGGTGGCATTGTATCAGTACTTGAGAATCTGATCTCTGGAATTTCAGTTGTTCAAGCATATAACGCGCAATCTTGGGAGGCTGAGAGGGTTAACAACGAATCAGCCGCCTATCGGGAACAGGCCATTGGTGCTAGCCGTGATCGCAATCGTTTCATCCCAGGAATCTACGTTGTTTCAGGTCTTGCTTTTGGTCTGTTGGTCACGGCCGGTGGGTGGCTTGCTCATGAGGGGGAGATCTCAGTGGGCGAACTTGTCACCTTTCTTCTCATCTCCACGCGGATGACCATGCCCATGTTCATCTTTGGCATGCTCGTCAATCAACTTCAGAGAGGTGAGGCGGCAGCTCGGCGTGTGTTCGCAGCAGTTGATCTGGAACCGACGATCATCGATCAACCGGATGCCAAACCGTTAGAGGGGCCGATTCGCAGCATTCAGTTCAAAGATGTCCATTTCACATATCCTGGCACTTCAGCAAAAGTACTCTCAGGGATCACATTCAGTGTTGAGGCGGGTCAGTTCTTAGGGGTCATGGGTCACACAGGTGCCGGAAAGACGACGGTCTTGAAGCTCTTGATGCGCTATTACACTCCTGACAATGGTGAGATTCTGATCAATGACACTCCTCTTGGATCCCTGACTCTTGATTCAGTGCGAGAGGAAATTGGCTTTGTTGGTCAGGAACCATTCCTCTTCCATGGCTCTGTTAGCGAGAATGTTCTGTATAATCAGGAGGCAGATGAATCTGCAATTACACGAGCTCTGGAGATGGCGGGAGCACTGGAATTCGTCCAGAAGTTCGAAGAGGGCATGGATACGATGGTGGGTGATCGTGGGACCAAATTATCTGGTGGTCAGCGTGCTCGCATCAGCCTTGCCCGCGCTCTGCTCAAATCACCTAGCCTTCTTGTTCTTGATGAGGCCAGCAGTGCCCTTGACGCTGAGACTGAGCGCCGTATTCAAGAGAATCTCCTAGCAAGTGGCGACAAGAGGGCCACGATTGCTGTCGCCCATCGATTGTCCACTATTCGAAATGCGGATGAGATATTGGCCATGGTTGATGGTGCGGTGGTTGAACGAGGTCAGCACGACGCCTTGATCGCTTCAGAAGGTGTATATGCGAGCCAATGGCTTATTCAAACCGGCGACATGACTGGCATGGGCAGCGAATGATGTGTTCTTCTTTTCACATTCCCACCCCTTCAACCGACATTCCCCCCTCCTCTTCAGAGTCATCCATTCATTGAGATTGATTTCTTGCCGAAGAAATCATACCCACGTCACTTGAACAGAGGCTGGGGAGTTAGAGGAACATGCGGGCCAAGCCGGGGCGTGGACTCATGACCGGTCTGGATGCCAGAAGTCTGATTTCTCAACGCATTGCCCGCCCAATCACCCTATTTCTCACACTTTACATTGGTGTCGCCATCACCATTTGGATGATTGAGAGTGGCTTGGAAGGTTCAAAGATCACGAATATGCAAGATGCACTCTGGTGGTCTCTAGTCACTCTTTCTACTGTTGGCTATGGCGATACGCATCCAGTAAGCGGATGGGGGCGACTCTTGGCAAGCGGCTACATTTTAGCCACCGTCGTGTTCATCGCGGTTGTCCTGACCAATATCCAGGACGCGATGCGGGAGTATTCCATTCTGAGGGAGCAGGGCATGACAGGAAATAGTATGGAAGATCACGTCATTGTTTGTGGATGGAGTAATATCTCTCGGGTCTGTATTCCCGAATTGATTGCTTCAGGACGTGCCGTTTCTGTTGTCTGTGAAGAGGAGGACATGATTCAGAAGGTACGCCAATCGGTAGAACATCTAGAGGGCAACCTCTTCGTGACTCATGGTGACATGACTACTGGAAATGTCTTGAACCGAGCCAATCTTTCCAATGCCCAGACCGTTATCATCGCTTCAGAGGATGATACAATCAATCTGATTACGAGCCTGAACATCCACAATGAGCATCCAGATATGCGTGTCATCGTCTATGTCCGCCAGCCTGAACTGCGCCGCACCTTCGATGCTTCTGGCGTGACCTATGTCGCCTCACCATTCGAACTCGGGGGGCGCTTGGTTGCGTCTGCCGCCTTTGAACCAGAAGTCGCCCTCCTCCTTGATGATGTATCTAGTAGTATCTCTGGTCATGATATTCAGCAATTCACTGTCGGCGATGGTTCGACAGCAGAAGGCATGACCATTGAGGATTTACGGGTTGAATTGCTCGCCAAAGGAGGTCCACTCCTGATAGCTATAGGTGTGCCCAATAATGGTGGCTGGGATATTGTTCCCAATCCATCACAGCAACACAAGATCTCGAGCGGTACAATCCTCATGGTCTTGGGGCATCATGATGAATGCCGAGTCCTGACCGAGACATTGGGGCTTGTTCAAGGAAGATGATCGCCCTCTGTATCTCGTGTACGGTCATCAATCTGCTCTCCGATACCCGCAGCTCCCCCGTGCTGGCGAACGTGCTGCTTACCTTTCTGTACTCCAGTTCCATATCCATAATGAGCGATAAATGCGAACAGTGGTGCCGCAAGAACGGTGCTGGGTGTTCGTCGTGGGCTGTTTCCAAGTGCAGATCCTGACCAGCAAAGGATGACATACAGTCCAATGATGATTGAGCATGCGACGAAGAGTGTGTGAGCCGCCATGGTTGAGGTCATGAAATGAGAAACATCAGTGATGATCAGAGTAGTGGACAGCAACATGATTCCCAATATAGTGTGAGTCAGAGCAGGGAACCATGCGATTAGATGATGCGTTGGCGTTCTTACATCCGCTCGGCGCTCGCCTAGTATCCATCTCACCTTTCCGTAATTCATCATCTGCTTGGAAAATGGCCGTATTGTTCGCCGCCTATGTCCTACCGAGATAGTGGGGTCAAACCAGAGTTTGAACCCTGCATCTTGTAATCGAGCATCCAATTCAACGTCTTCAGCTCCTATTGATCCCTTTGCGAATCCTCCGACTTCCAGAAGAGCTGAGAGACGGTATGATGCATTCACTCCAGGGTTGTGGCTGACCTGTGTCAATTCACCTGCCGGGACCACTCCATAGCGCGTACCACTCGTTATCCACCGTGCACCAATTACCACATCTGCACACCGTGCAGACCATGGGTCATCGGGAGGTGCCCAGTTTTGTCCTCCGACTCCGCTCACTTCTTCACGGTCGTACCACTTGAGGTGTGAGGTGACCCAATCGATAGGCAACAAAGCATCATCATCTGTGAAAAGAACGATTACATCGTCGTTGGGGTGGGCTGAATGAATCTGTTCTATTCCAAAATTACACGCATCCGCCCTAGTTCGGCTCTCATCGAGAATCCACTGTACCTCGAAGTCCTCGCAGACTTGCTTTGTCTCGTCAATCGAATGTGAATCAATCACCCATATTTCCAATTCACCATCCCAATCTTGTTTTTTGAGTGTGGCCAGTGCTTCCTTCAACATCCCGGCTGCGTTGATTGTCGGGATGCAGACACACGCAACTCGGGACGTAATCGTCATGTTAACTTGCACCTCAGTAGGTGCCATGGTCCTGTCGTGGAGCTAACAAAAAGAGCCCAGTACCTGCTTCATCAGCGAAGACAAATTCAACTTTCAATGGCGCCTCAGTCGAGATTGAGAAAATCAAGTCATTGGGTAGGGTTTCCAACTGGCGTGATATGCCGTTCAGATAACCAACAGTGTATGTTGAGCGTTGCATGCCATCGCCACATTCTATCTTCTCTATCTCATCACTGGAGTATGTCACCTCCATCCTATCTTCATTCCCACGGTTACTAAGGAATGATATCTCGTCCTCTTTGACAGTGATCTCCACATTATCGGACACGAGAGACATGGCTTTCATAGCGTGAGACAGTTGTTTGCCGTTCAGGACAACCGTAGCGTTGGATGGAATCTTTGGAATTTGTGGATTCGGTATGTTGTTCTCGTTTACCGGAGTCGTCTTGCGCAGAATACTACCAACAGCCATATTGAACAGGCCGACCGCTGGATCGAGGGTCAGAGTGACCTTTGATTCATCATATCCGCTGAGTGAACTGACTTCTTTCAGATGATCTAAACGTACACCTATCGTGATGGGTTCCTCCACCTCGAACGCTTCGAATGCCTCTTGGTCGATGACGATATGAGCCATTGCTGCGACTGATGCATCAACGGATGAAATCGTCAATCTCTCCTCGTCGAATTTCAACAGGACTTCGTCCACAAGGTTACGCAGGACATCCACTACAAATCTGATCAATTCTGGCTCTGCGACGACCTTCACGTGGAATCCCTTCGCCTGATTTTGAATGTACGGCTCATAATGTTCTTGGTCAGTATTCTCGCCACTTGTGGTTGCACTCCGCACAAGTGCAAATTCGTGTCTCTGGCTCGTCGGAAGCTCGAGTTTGCCGAAGTTCAACAAAGACTTCCATGTTCTCGCACTTTGGACAGATGTGATCATCCTTTGTGAGAACTCCAAGAACTGGTCCCGCTTCAACGGTTTCGAATTCACGCCGTTTGGCTTTGGTAGTTGATGAAATAGAGGCGACCTTTGGATCTGCAGGTCCTTCATACGCACAATCGGGATTGCTGCACTCCAGAATCTGATCCTTTCCGATGAAGGCTAATGAACTACATATTGGACAGAACAATCGACCACCGCTCCCATGCGTACTGCCCGGCGGTTGGGTGCTGGGATATTAATCTCGTCGGTCATTATGGCGGCGCTCTGATAATCAGATGCCCTCTAGCGCAGCCGTGGCCGTCGTTGTAGGGTGGACCTGGTGTGGAGCAGCCCTCCTTTCGGAGGGCCAGGTGGTCGAGTGTGCAGTCCCCACGAATCTGGAACCTTCTGAGGTTATTGACCGATTGGAGCGACTTGTTTCAGGGATTCCTCCGGTTGAGGCAGATACATTGGCCACCCAGCACGGTGTTGGAATCGAACGCGTGCCTCAGCCACCCTTTGAGATTGGAATCGAGGTACCTGTGACGTGGGCGAAGATGCGAGATGCTGCAGCCATCAAGTTGGCTGATTATTCACTGCGAGCCTCCGCCCTTGAACCAGACCGCTCCCTTGAACACCGTCTCGCAGCTCACGATGAGATACATGAATCCCTAGAAGTTCTGAAGCATCGCCTTGTTGAGTGGATAGGGTCCTTGTTGCCGGCGCTGGATGTGCAGATGGATCGTAATCGTCTCATTTCGGCGGTGCAGCGGGAAGACAATCTTGCATCTCTTGCAACCTCCCTTGATTTAGAACGTGAAGATGTACCTAGCAATGAGATTGACATTGATGCCGTCAAGTCCCTTTCTGCGATGATTGGACAGATGGAAATGACTTCGGGAGCGATTCTCGATGAGGTCAGGTCTCTTGCCAAAGAACGAGCTCCGAGCCTCTCTAATGTGATAGGTCCCGTGTTGTCCGCACGGTTGATCGTTGCAGCTCATGGCCTAGACCGCCTCTCACGTCTTTCTAGCGGAGCAATCCAGATGCTTGGCGCTGAACGGTCATTCTTCCTCGCACTTGAGCATGGCAGGCCGACTCCGAAGCATGGCTCCATACTGTTCAGTCATCCCTGGGTTCACGCCTCTCCTAAGGCGGTTCGTGGACGTGTAGCCCGTATGCTTTCTGGCCGCCTTTCGATTGCAGCTCGCCTTGATGCCTTTGGAGGAACACCTTGGGGTGACGATGAAGTGGCGATGATCAGTTCGAAGGTTGATACAATCCGCGCCGCAGGGGGTCATTCTCAATGAGCCGTGATTCAAGATCAATGGTTGAACACCCACGGCTAGCGATGCTGCGTCGTCGTCCGTGGACGATGAAGGCGTCGGGCAGTGGTTCGATGGTCTTCGAAACGACGCGCAGATTGCGCACAGGCATCCACCGATCTTGGGACCCACGTCGATCTAAACTCGCCGCAGGGCTTGTTAACGCTCAAAATGAGGTGGAATGGTTGCCCGATTACACTTCTACAGTTCTCTATCTCGGAGCAGGACATGGGAGGACTGTGTCACACCTGCATGATTTGATATGGGATGGTGAGACTCATGGACGTCTCATTGCCATTGATATCTCAGCCCGATGTCTGCGCGACCTACGACAGATGGCATCAACCCGGCCAGGTATATTGCCAGTTCTTGGAGATGCTCGAGAAGTGCGATGGATGGCGATGGGCCTTGATGAGCCAGCAACTCACCTCATTCAAGATGTCTCAACTTCAGGTCAAGCCGAGATATTTGCACGCTCTACTCGCTTTTTACAGGCGGGAGGCTGGGCTTTACTCTCTTTGAAATTAGCTTCTGAACGGGGTGGTAAGACAACGAAAGATGCTGTGACCGCCGCCCATTCAACTCTGACCGATCATGGGCTCGATGTCCTTGACATCATCGATCTGGCTCCACATCAGCGTGAACATCGCCTCTTCGTTGCTCGGAAGGTTTCGTGATATGCCTGAGCTCCCTGAAGTAGAGACAGTTCGCCGCGCCCTTGCCTCTCGATTGGAAGGTGCAGTCATCCGCACAGTGGACATCCGCCGGCCGGATCTAAGATGGAAGATACCTCGGATGTTATCTGAACGACTCAGTGGGTGTACCATCAAGGAGTTTGACCGCTTAGGAAAGCACCTGCTGGTTCACCTTGACTCAGGGGATACGTGGCTGGTCCACCTTGGTATGAGCGGGCGCTTTTCTCTGCATCTACGCGATGATGTTGATGGTGGAGATGGGCGACACGATCACGTCATAGTTGAACTGGAAGATGATCGCCGATTAGTCTACACAGACCCTCGAAGATTCGGGAGCATGGATGTTATTGCTACCGTAGATGTGATGTCTCATAGGAGTCTTTCGACGCTTGGGCCTGATCCTACAAGGATTGACTTTGATGGAAATACCTTGGCTGCCAGTCTTCGTGGACGACGTGTGGTTGTAAAATCTGCCTTGCTCGATCAGCGCATCATTGCAGGAGTAGGCAACATCTACGCCTGTGAAGCCCTTCACATGGCTGGAATTTCTCCTAGGCGAAAGGTGAACACACTGGTGAAAAAGGATGGAACATCTACTGCGCGTCTGGAATCACTGGCATCTTCTGTATCGTCCATCCTTGATCGAGCGATTGAGGTAGGTGGGTCGACATTGCGGGATTTTTCCTCCCTTGATGGACAAGAAGGTCTCTTTCCTATCGAATTCAGAGTTTATGACCGAGAAGGAGAGTTATGTTCTACTCCCGTTTGTGATGGTCGGGTACAGAGGATTGTACAACATGGTCGTAGCACATTCTGGTGTTCCGGGTGTCAACGATGAGTGAATCACGGTTGATGGTCTCTGAGATTGACCGTCTCTCGATCTTGAACACTCTGATTCCTGAGGTTGGAAAAATTGGGAAAAATGCACTTGACCAACGTAGCAGGGGGCTAGATGTGTGGAAGAAATCAGATGGCTCAATGGTGACTAATGTCGACCTTCTTGTTGAACGAGCGCTTCGAGATGTTCTCTCTGAACTAGACCCTGATGGAGCGATATTCGGCGAAGAAGAAGGTTGGTCAGAACACCATCCGTGTGATGCTGCTTGGGTGCTCGATCCAATCGATGGAACAAGGATGTTCATCGAGGACCGACCCGGATCTTCAATATCCGTTGGATTCTGGTCTTCTGAAGGAGCGATTGCTGGAATTGTTCATGATTTAACGCGTGGAGTGACCTATGCTTGTGATGCTGCCAGCAGCATCTGGTTGTGCCCATCTCCTGTGTCTGAGCCGGGTCGAGATATCCATGGCATCTGGGATCTGGAGAGAGAGGCTCAGCATGATGTGGAAAGATGGATTCTATCTGGTCTTGACGTGGGATATGAGCCCGATGGCTGTGTGCTTGAGATGGCTGCCGTTGCCCATGGTGCAAAAGCAGGGTACGTTTTTGCAACTGCTGGTTGGGCTCCTTTCCCCTGGGATCTAGCAGCAGGGGCTGCTCTGCTGAGAACATCGGGTGGAGCTCTTCTTTGGACGGACGCTCCTGAGGGGGCCATCACCCTCCAAGATAGATCTATGGCGACTCTGGAGCGTTATTCTACTGCTGGGGCAGGTAGTAGTGCCACTCTGATTGCCCTTGGTCCACATATTTTGAAGACCCCCTCAATCAGTAACATGCTCTTCATTGACCCTCTGAATTGATGAAATGTGGTTCAGGATTCATGTCAAGCTTGATCGCAGTCAGGATGCCACTTGATTTGGAGTAAGCAGAGGTGTCGATATCGATTCGAGCATGCCTTCCATCGGGTAATCTCAGGTTGGAGACGTGAGGTTCACCCCATCGACCATCGTCGAGCTTACCGGTCACCATGTGCCCATGCACGACTGTGCGCATAGGATCGTAGATGCCATGTGTCTCGTCGAAGAAGTGCCTTGTCCAGAGCAGATCATCCCCCGATTGCTCATTGATCTCCTTACTTGGGTCGATGCCGGCGTGGCAAAGGATCCAACGGTCGAGAATGATGATTTCAGGTAGTGTGTTCAACCACATTGCATCTTCGAACATCTTCACCTCTGCGTGGTCACCCCACATCATTTTGTATCCCTTTTCAGTACAATTCCCGCCGTATATGGCAGACCAATCCCTGTAGATCTTGCTGTGTTTGCTCGAACCATCACCTCCCATTTGGTTCGCCGCAATCGCCTGTACGAACACTGCTTCGTGGTTGCCCTTGATAGCATGAATATACGGGTGTTCACGAGCGAGTGTTACGACTTCATGACTTGCTGGACCTCGATCGATGAGATCTCCAAGCAGAACGACCTCCGTTGTAGGTGATGGCTGGATTCGCTCAAGAAGGAGTTCTAGATGTTCTGAAAAGCCGTGCACATCTCCCACTGCCCATACTTGTCCTCCTTCATTGAGCACGTTCTGGAGCCTCGCTTCCAAGCCCGCCACCCGCTCAACAGCCACGTTGCCTCAACCATTCTGTGGTTCTTGAAATATAGCCCATCATGTTGATGAGAACATGACCCTTCAGCCGCTTCGTGACAAGTGAAGGACGCGACACTGGCATGGCCGTTCGCAGGTGGGTCGAGACCGATACAGGTCACCGAATCCCCAATCACAAGATGAAATGCTGCAATCTACATGGCCATCGATATAGGTGGGAAGTTGAAGTGCGTGGAGAGACAGTGACGCAATCTGGTGTATCTGAGGAAGGCATGGTCATTGATTTCTCCGATATCAGTCGCATTCTCAAAGAACACGTCCATGACGTCATTGACCATGCATTTGTAGTATGGGAAGATGATGAGATGACTCTACGGGCGTTGAAGGAGATGGGACCTGACCATCATACTGTCATTGTGCCGTTCATTCCAACCGCTGAGAATCTTGCACGTTGGGCTTTTGAGCAGGTTGCTCCGCACATCAGTTCGACATATGGGAACAAGATGTGGGTGTCTGCGATGCACGTTTGGGAAACTCCGAAATCCTGTGCTAGTTATTACGCAGGGCTTTCCGTTTGAGTGATCAGATTTCGGTCAAATCCTCTGATCTGCCATGAATCTAAACCTCCTTCTAGGATGAAGACTCTCTTTGCGTCAAATCCTCGAGCAATCCATTGTGCGGCGATTCTCATTGAACGCAGTCCCAATGGACAGACAAGGAGAACCTCGTTAGTACCATGTTTCAGGTTGTCTAAATCGATAGAATCTTGCATCACATCGATGAACTGGGGTGACCATCCATCAAGGATCTTGTCATGCAGGGCATCTGGTGAGATGGTACGTGTTTTGAGATCAACTGGATCATTGTTGCCGATGAAGGCCCCTCGCCGCCCTCGAATCTCAAGGCGACGGATGACCATGGCGTCAAGCTCTACAATCAATAGTGCATTAGAACTGGCTACGTTGAGCCCAATCAGATGTCGTAAGACCTCACTCGCTTGGAGTGCTCCTACTGTTAGAACGGCAGCGCCTAGGACCCCCACTTCAGAACATGGTGCTGGTTCTGCACTCCCTGGTGCAATTAGATCAGATAACGTCGCCCCTTCCTCGAGGTTGAGGAGAGCCACTTGTGCTGTCCAGCGCTCGATTGCAGCGAAGCACCATGGGAGAGAAAGTTGTTGGGCGGCAGCATCGATAGCCCATCGAGCAGCCAGTGTGTCGGTACCATCAATTACGATATCAACTCCCTCTAGCAGGTCAGCAGCATTTGCAGCGTCAAGGCGTTCGACACAAGCTTCGATTGTGAGCATCTCATCTCTCGCTCTGGCCCAAGCAGCTGCAACCTCTGCTTTTGGATGGCCAATATCCGCTTCAGTGAACAACATTTGGCGATGCAAGTTACTCTTTGCGACAACATCGTCGTCAATCAATCTGATGTGACCTATACCGGCCCCGACCAATGCTGGTAGCGAGCCAGCAGCCAGTCCGCCACAACCCACCAGTGCAACGCGCGCCTGAGCGATGTTTCGTTGTCCATCGATACCGATATCGGACATACGCATCTGTCGTTCATGCCGGTCGTTGTTCACAGGAACATCTCCTGTACTTCTCCCCAGACTTCCAGACGCACATTGACTCCGACAGAATCGGGCCAGAAGATGATTGAAAGGGGGATGGTCTCATTTGCTGTCCAGCATCGTTGACCCATGGCCCCATCGAAGGTCATGAACGATGGTTTCTCATCTCCGATATGTGTGTGCAAGTCTCCTGTCCCGTTCTTCGGAGATGTCCATCGCCAACATAATTCAGTGCCTTCCTCGATGAAGAGATCAATCTCTGCCCCGACCATTTTATTTCCTTCACGAACACGATCGAATGTCTTGTTATCACTCCGATTAACATCAGGCTCTCCCCATCCTGGTGTTCCCGCCCATGTATCTATGACGAGGAGTCGAATGTAGCTTGGAGCATTGATCGGTCCAGTCAGGAACAGCGTCCCATTCCACCCTCCCTCAGTTCTGTGCGCAGCATCATATGCAGCTGACCATCCCATGTTCATTCCCTGGCCGTTCATCCCTAGAGTGATTCTTGCGAGAACCTCAATCGACCAGTCTGTCAGAGGGTGTGGCATGTGGACTTCGACCATAACGCGTTGTAGTGTAACATTCGAGGTGATGTTGAGGGGTAGGCTCCAGTTCGTTCCATTTCCAACAGAGAGATTCCCGCGCTGCGAATTGAAGGATGCGCGGACTGAACCCCTATCGATCGAGATCTCTTGCTCTCCACCCAAAGATAGTGTGAGTCTCGCAGTTTGAACACCATTCTTCCGCCAAAGCACGATACCGTCCACTGTATCATCTGTATGATGAACGAGATCCAGGACAACTTCAGATCCTTCTGTTCTGTACCTTATTTTGTCTGATGTTGGAATCATTGTGAGCACTGCTTCTTCATTCTGAAGCCCTTGAACCATGGCTGACACGGTGACCGTGAGAGAATGATCACTCCTGTTCTTCCCACAACCCCATGGATGCCGCAGCTCTGACTCAGCCAGAGAACCATTAGCACATGAGGCATTGATGCTTTCCACATAGGTCCGTTCAAGATTGAGTGGGGCAGGATGAAGAGTTAGATTCCTGAGTGCATCACTGTCATCTATTCGAGTGATTCTGGTCGATCTCTCATCTCCGACAGCGATGCGTTCGAATGCACCTACATCTGATACATCCCAGGACCAATTCACCATCACAGGATCTGAGGCCCAAGAAACCTGGAACGTGATTGACTCGGATTGAAAGGTAGCAGAACCCGATAAGGTTGGGGGCGTGAAAGCACCTTCACCGAGTGTATCTATCCAGTCAATGAAGATCAGCACTTCATCGAGCCTATCTAATCCATCAGTTTGGATCACATCATCATTCGTATGGACGACACATCGTACCGTTTGTGGCTCAAGCTCGCCCGCTCGGTTGCATTCCACTTGTACGGTGACTTCAGTGGCTTCGACGAGACCATCCACGGCGACACTGAAGTCACCATTGTTCTGGATGTTCGAATCAAGATCAAGACCGACCTCTGATGATGCCAGATTGATTACACACGTTTCATCTACAATAGGGGTCACCATGCCTGAAATCACGATAGGACGTCCAGGTTCCAGAACCAACACGGTATCATTGAGAATCAAGGTTGGAGCAACATTTGTCGTTACAACTTCATTGTCATCGTCCTCTCCAAGACATCCCGAAGTGAATGCAATGAGAACGAGTGCGGCAAGCAATGCTGATGCTCGAAGTTGTTCACATGTTTCGACGATAGCAACCACCGACCTCGAACAAAGCTGATGTGATCTGTCCCAGTGAGGCGACTCTGACAGTTTGCATCAGCTCGGTGAAGATATTCTCTCCACTACGGGCGACTTCCTTGAGGGATTCAAGAGCCGACATTGTTTGATTCAGTTCATTGAAATGGTGATGCTGTGCCGTAAGGCGGTCAAGACACAATTTCTTCTCCTCCGGCGTCGCCCTAGCGAGTTCCATATCGAATTCCTCTTCAGCCAGTTCTGCTGACGCATCTAGGAAGGTGTTCACGCCGATGATTGCGTGATCGCCAGAGTGTTTGAGTTGCTCGTAGTGCATCGATTCATCTTGGATCTTGGCACGCTGGTACATCGTCTCCATTGCACCGAGCACTCCTCCTCTCCTAGATAGTGCCTCGAATTCCTCTAGCACCGCCTGCTCGACCAATTCTGTGAGTTCGTCGACGATGAACGATCCTTGCAGAGGATTCTCAGTCGAAGTCCAACCAGATTCCTTGTTGACGATGAGCTGAATTGCAAGAGCTCGTCGAACACTTTCCCTGGTTGGAGTCGTGATGGCTTCATCGTAGGCATTCGTGTGCAATGAGTTAGCATGGTCCTGTATGGCTAACAGTGCTTGCAACGTTGTTCGAATATCGTTGAAGTCAATCTCCTGTGCATGCAGGGAACGCCCCGATGTCTGAATGTGATATTTCAACTTCTGACTTCGCTCATCAGCCCCATACATATCGCGCATAGTGATAGCCCAGATGCGTCGGGCGACACGGCCTATGACAGTATATTCGGGATCGAGTCCATTGCTGAAGAAGAATGAAAGATTCGGAGCAAAGTCATCTATTTTCATTCCTCGGCTGAGGTAATATTCGACATAAGTGAACCCATTTGCAAGAGTCAGTGCGAGTTGCGTGATGGGGTTCGCTCCCGCCTCAGCTATGTGATAGCCGGATATGCTTACAGAATAGTGATTACGCACACCATGGTCGATGTAGTATTGCTGCACATCACCCATGAGTTTCAATGCAAAATCCGTCGAGAATATGCACGTGTTCTGCGCCTGATCCTCCTTGAGAATGTCGGCTTGTACCGTTCCTCGCACCTGCTGTAAAGTGAATGCCTCGATGGCTCTGTATTCTTCATCACTCAACAGTTCACGCACATCTATGCCCACTGTGCCAAGACCCAATCCTCCATGGTTCTGTGGCAATTCACCGTTGTAGGGTTCCGAAGTACGCATTGCATCGATTGCTCTTTGATCCCAACGCCCATCTTCCTTGAGACGTTTCTCAACTTGTTGGTCTATCGCCGCGTTGAGGAAGAATGCGAGAATGATTGGTGCGGGTCCATTTATTGTCATGCTGACACTCGTGTTGGAATCGCATAAGTCGAAGCCAGAGTACAAACGCTTTGCATCATCAAGTGTAGCGATGCTGACACCTGAATTTCCCACTTTTCCATAGATATCAGGCCTCAGGGCTGGGTCACGCCCATACAGGGTGACCGAATCAAAAGCTGTCGAGAGACGGGCGTAATCTTGGTTCTCTGAAAGGTAGTGGAACCTCTGATTCGTGCGCTCGGGTGGGCCCTCACCTGCGAACATCCTAGTCGGCGATTCATCAGACCGCTTGAAGGGATAGACTCCGGCGGTGAAGGGGAAGTGCCCGGGAAGATTCTCACTGCGCAACCATGTGTGCAGGCCTCCATCCTCATCGAAGTGAGGTAGTCCGATGCGAGGAATCGATGAACCTGCGAGGCTTGTCGTTGTGGTCTCTACTGATATCGCTCGTCCACGCACTGTGTAAGTGAAGTTCCCTGAGCGGTATTCTTCAGCAATGGCTCGATATTCCTTCATCTCATCGAGGATTCCATCTCTGAGTTCGTTCTCAATCTTCTTGGCTCGAAGCTCTAGATTCGAGGCGAGTTCCATCTCCCCTTCACTCTCGGCATGTTCAGAAGCCCTGTACAGGGCTTGACGTGTGCGGAGTTGTTCCACCTCATCCTTTGTGATGTCATGGTGGTCACGTACAGTTGCTGCTATTTCGGCGAGATAGTGAACGCGATTTGGGTGAATGATACCGATATGCTCTGCTGCACCTGCATCGGGTGTTCTGGCTTTCCATGTTGGTGTTCCTATATGTTCGTCAATGAGTTGTGCAAGACGCATCCAACAGCTGTCAACCCCCGCATTGGCGAACTGACTGGCGATGGTCGCAACGACGGGGAGTTCATTGTCATGACCACTGAATTCATTCCGGTTCCTACGAACCTGCTTGCGAATCGCTTTCAGTGCATCTTCGGAACCGATTTTCTCGGCCTTGTTGAGGACAATCAGATCTGCAGAATCAAGCATCTCGATTTTCTCTAGCTGGGTTTGAGCACCAAATTCAGCAGTCATAACATACATCGAAACGTCTGCAACTCGCGTGATGGCATCGCTCCCTTGCCCAATGCCGCTGGTTTCACAGAAGATCAGGTCAAAGCCCGCATGTTGGGCCACCTCTATGGCACGATCAAGGTTCGTGCTGACCTCCATTCCACTTCCACGGCTAGCGATAGAGCGCATGAACAGATTCGAGTTAGAAAGACTGTTCATGCGAATCCGATCTCCAAGCAGTGCGCCACCAGTTCGCTTCTTTGTCGGATCGATGCAGAGCAGACATATTCGCGTCTCAGGCTGATCGCGAATGATGCGGAGCATCAATTCATCCAGTAAGCTGGATTTCCCAGCACCACCGGTTCCCGTAACTCCGATGATTGGAGCAGAATGTCCTTCATTGGAAGGCTGAATTCCTTCGAGTGCAGTTCGGAACCCTTTCTCATCGGCACATTCAGCGAGCGTAAGCAGCCTTGCAACAGCAACCGTATCCTGTGGCATCAATCGTTTTGGCATACCTGCATCCCTTGCAACATCAAGAACATCGACATCACTGGCATGTTTCATGAGATGATGGATCATCCCCATCAGGCCCATGTGCTGTCCATCCTCGGGCGAGTAGATCTTCGTGATACCATTATCCTGTAGATGCATGATTTCTGGGGGTGTAATCGTCCCTCCACCTCCCCCAAAGATACGCACATGTTCACACCCCATATCGTTGAGAAGTGTACGGATGTAGGAGAAATATTCGATGTGACCACCCTGATAAGATGTCAGAGCAATGGCATGGGCATCTTCCTGAACTGCTGCATCTACCACGTCCTGAGCTGAGCGATCATGACCGAGATGGATGACCTCTGCTCCTGCTTCTTGGATCAAGCGCCGCATCACGTTGATCGCCGCATCGTGACCATCGAACAGCGAAGCAGCCGTGATGATACGGACTGGACCCACTGTCGTAGTGAAGACTGGCTGAGTTGCCTGCTCCGCCGATGATTGCAGCTCGCTGTCCGCGCTCATGGTTCGACGTGGGGCCGGTTGCACATGACCCCTTCGTTAGGGTGCTTCCTCAAATCGCTTCGATGGTGCCGTCATGTCGGTCGAGTACCTGCTTTCGTCGTACCGATAGTTTTGGCGTCAGCAAACGATTCTCAGTCGTCCATTCATCGTGATCAATGATGATCGACCCACTGACCTCAAATCCCTTCCATCCGCTCATGATTGAACTCTTGAGATCCTCAAGCACCCAAGAACATACAGCCTTGTCATTAGCGAGTTCTTTGTTCGTCTTAGGCATCGCTACTTTTGCTTGTTCGAGTTTAGTGCGCAGAATCTGGAAATCAGGAACGATGACCGTGAATGTCTTCGTCTTACCGCTGCCGTCAACAAGACACTGTTCGACATAAGGACTCAATTTGAGTGACTCTTCTAGCGGTGCGGGGGCGACATACTTGCCGTTCTGTAGCTTGAATTGCTCTTTGACTCGCCCAGTGATGAAGAGGAATCCATCGTCAATGCGTCCAAGGTCTCCTGTTCGGAAATATCCCTCATCAGTCATGACTGCATTTGTCTCTTCTTCCTTATTCCAATACCCTTGCATTACGTTGGGGCCATCGATAACCACCTCGCCATCCTCGGTGTCTGGGTCTTCCCACGCATCTTGATCGATGATGACACGGACTCCTGGAACGACGCGGCCGACACTCCCTATTCGGCAATGATTTCCTTCTTCCCATCCATTCAATGAAACGAGCGGTGAGGTTTCAGTCAGGCCGAATCCTTCGAAGATGGAAAACCCGACACATTGGATGAACGTTGCCACTTCTGGTGAGAGTGCAGCACCTCCGCTCACGCAGAATCGCATCTCACCACCGAATTTCCCTCGAATCTTCTTCAGAACAATCTTGTCGAGGAGCTTATCCATGAATCCTCTTGGTGGAACTGCCACGAGTTCGACACCAGCTCGTTCGATTCGCCGCTTTGCAAGTTTCAATGCACGGTGTCCGAGTACACCTTTGATGCCCGTCATGCCTGCCATCACCTTGTCATAGACTCTGTTCCAGATCCGTGGCACGGCGAACAAAGCGTGTGGCCGAATCTCAGCGCATTCATCTACAATCTTAGTCAGGTCTGAGATGATGTTGATGTGGACACCCTGATGGACCATGAAGTGTAAATCGCCCATCTGTCCAAAACTGTGTGCCCAAGGAAGGAACGAAGCGGTTCGATCGCCAGCATGAATGTCGAATCTGCCTTGCATGGAGGTGATATTGTGGAGGATATTCCAGTTCGATAGCATCACACCCTTCGGTTTCCCTGTCGTTCCTGAAGTATAGATGAGCGTCGCTAGTCGTCCATGATCCAAAGAAGCAGGTTCGAACGGGTCAGTATCCTGTGCCTTGCGTCCCGATGAAAGAAAATCCACCCACGTGCCTACGTTGACACCATCTGGAACATCAGCAGTCGGCTTATCGTCCCCGAGAACCACCACTCCACTTGAAGGCCATGCTTCGGCATCATCGCCGAGATGTTCTGAGAGGCCAACAAGAATCTCATCATCTGCTATGAACAGAATACTAGGTGTTGAATCCCCGATGATGTAAGCCCATTCACTTCCGTGCTGGTGGGTATACATCGAGGTATAGGATGCTCCAAGTGCACTCGCAGCATAGGCGATGGTGGCCCATTCTACACTGTTATTGAGAATCATGGCAACACGGTCGCCTTCTTTGACGCCGAGTTCCTGCATTGAACGTGCAGCAGCCTGAACACTGCCGAACATCTCGTTGTACGTGATATGTACACGTGGCATTCCTAGGCTCGGGATGTAGCCGAACAACAACTGGTCCTGATATCGCCCTACCGCTTTTTCGAGCAAATCATACAGTGTATGTGGGTCGTCGTCAATGGGCTTGGTCCAGTCACGGTCAGTCTTGTGGGCTTGCATGGTTTGAGCCATGTCGGTCAACACACACTCTTTGCTTATAATGACACACCTGCGTCTTTCAATGTGTTCTCAAGCCGTGCTCTCCAGACCTTTCCACCTTCTCGGTTCGCCTCTGGCACCTGCGGACTTGGATGGAGGAGATAGTGGACGTCTACTTCCCATTCCAACGCGGGGACTAGGTCCAAGGCTCTGCGCTCTGCGAAGCGCCCGACTCCAATGATTGACTCTGTACCAAGAATCTCCATCGTGCGGAGTACATGTTCATCACAGGCTGCGAGCATTTCGGCAGCCGCCTCTCCTTTGAGGCGATCTGGAGTGAGATTGCGTCCCGATGCTTCTAGGAAGAGCAATGGACAATGATTCAATAGGAATACGCTACGATGAATATCTTCGGCAGTCCCTAGAATTTCTTCGAGTCCACGCCAGAGACGAGTGCCTGAGATCTCTTGACGTTTGAATCCGAGTCCCTCGACTGGTCGTTTGTGGTGAGTATCCTCTGGTTGCAGAACCTCGAATCCACTCAGGCCGAGGAATTCTCGAACAATCGCGGTGGCTCCAAATGGTATGCCGGTCTGGCCCATTCCAAAAGGACCTGGATTGAGACCCAGAAGCAATGTCTTGGAACCAAGGCCCGCGAATTTTCTGATGTAGGCCTGATGAATCTGATTTGCGTATTCCAAAGGAGCGTAGATATGTGCGACTGCAGGCTCACTCTCAAGAATTCTCGGAATGATTTCTCGACATCGTTTGACAAGTTCAGCAGATGTCATGATCAGTTTATTGACGGTCATCAGGCCCCTCCGAAGATGGTGGTCAACCAAGGGTGTGCTTCCTTTGTGGTCTTGTCTATGATTGGTTTGATGGAGTCATAACCTTCCAAGCGTCGATGGGCACGGTCTGCGACCACTGCCCATGCAGTTTTTTCCCCGATTCCTGGAATCGAGCGCAATTGCTGCTCTGTCACAGAGATGGGGTCGAGTCCGATTTCGATTGCAGTAACACTTCTTTGACCGTGGTCAGTCACCACAACATCGCTTACTGTTTCAAGAGGAATAAGGTAGGGTACACCTATGAGTAACGGGTACGCTCCGACTTGCCGTCCGAAAGTGATGCCTCCTTGTCCGTGAATCTCAAGGTCCCTATGTCTCTCTTGTTCGACGTCTGAAGGAGTTCTGATTCTTCCACCATGCGCTTCCCAACGCACTTTTCTGAGTATATTCTTCAATGGTGCGATGCGTTCAAGCATTGGTGCATCAACAGTCTCTCGAATTCGCCTCTTGTCAACTTGGAACTTCTCCTTGTCGAACTCTGGAAATCCATGTCCTTCGACCTGTCGAAGATTCACGCGCCGAATCATGAGTCCTTCCCTCAGAATCGATGTGAGCAGTGAATGATTATGATTCCATGTCGATTCTCTCTCTCCATGGAGTCCAGCAATCAGATTGACACCGGGAAGCAGTTGTGGTAATCCGCGTGGCCCTCGTTCAGAACCATGGTCATTGATGTGCCGAACAGCAGTCCTGAACTGTTCGGTAGTACAATTCAGCCAGTTTGCATCATGTACCTGTGGGTCTGCACTCTCAAGCCCGAATGAAAGAACAGCACCATCTGATAATGTCTCTACCAAAAGACGTGTGATGACCTCGGACTCCTCGAGGTGCTCTGCGATGATAGATGGGTTTGCATTGTCGACATGAAGGATGTCGAGGCGTTCATCTTCTCGAAGCGTATGTAGGAGTTCAGTGATGGGTTCCGGGTTAGGACGAGGGTGCTCGAGTTCGCCCACTCCTTCGGCATGCCATGTATAGATGCATGTAGCGCCTCCAAGTCGAACATGCTGCGCACCTGCATCTAGTGCGGTGGTGACCTCATCGATGATGGATCCTATTGGCCGGTTGACTGGTGCACCTTTCTTCGGTTCAATGCAGAAACGGCATCCTCGTTGAAAGCGTACACAACCCTGATACAACTCAATCTCCACTGTGAGAGGGTCTGGCAAATCCGGGTGAGTTGTGACTGCCTTGCTCGAAGCACCTGCAAGGGCCCAGCGGTGCCATTGCTCAGCGGTTCTTCGAGCATGTTTGAAGGAACCATCCCGCAGAAATGTGTCAAGAGTTGCATCGAGGTCGTGATGTGCAAGGAAAAGAGAGGGCCTCAGTGGCGCCCAACCTTGTTGACGCCAACCCCTGATAGCCCAGCCACCACACAGAATCTTCGTATCTGTTTGGATTTCACGAATGAGTGCATCAACCTCTTTGCGGCTTATCGGGGTACCTCTGACGTATTTTCCTGGAACGATGGCCCCTGCTAGGATGACGACGCCTTCGATGTTCTTGATGTGCCTTTCCAGCGTCCCTCGCCGCCGTTCCATTCTAATCTGATCGATTGTCATGTATGTGTAGTCTAGATCATGATCCTCAAGGACACCGCAGACATAGCGAATGTGGAAGCCTACGTAAGGGGGCACGCCGAAGGCTGCAGGTTCATCCTCGTATCCATCGATGATGAGCCAGGCCGTATTGTTCACCTCAGAGCGTCGTTAAACTCCTGCTTGGTGATTTTCCCTTCTTCGAGCATTGCTTCAAGCTCTCGCTTGGAGCGATGACTATGGGCATGTTCTTTCTTTGCTTGACCCTTGCGATCATGGCTTCCTCTTTGCCTACCTTTTCCACCTCTGTCATTACCCTTCCTTCGGTCCTTCCCATGGCGCCCACCTCGCTTCTTTCGGTCATCTCCTGCGGGCCTGACAGCGATATTCCGCCCGTTCAATTCGTGCCGGTTCAGCTTTCTTGCGGCTTGTGATGCCATTCCTGCATCTCCCATAGTCACGAATCCATATCCCTTTGATACTCTGGTATCACGGTCACGGATGACGAATGCATCCACAACCTGGCCACATCGTGAGAACAGGTCAGATAGGTCTCTTGCTTCTGTCTCTGGCGCAAGTCCACCAATGAAGAGCCGACTTGCAGGGTCATACATGTCGCGTTGAGAATCAGAACGTAAGAGGACTCCTCTTGCGACCCGGTTGGCTTTTCTCTCGGCTTCGATTTCTTCTGACCATCGTCCAGATCCGTTGCGTCCACTGAGTTCCGACACGTTCTTCGGCATTGAGAGACCATGGCCGAATCCATCTGAAAGGACGCGGTATCCTCGATAATCACATCGAGTGCAGCGAACATTGTATTCTCTTCCCCATTCACCTGCCTCAAGTGCAATGCCGCATGATGGACATTGTGCATGGAGGACTCCCAAATCACCACCACGTTTCATGGACAATCGGATTACTGGTCCTGCACGTGTGACTTCTGCACGGATGATGTCCCGGATACGGAAGGCATCTCGAGGCTCATGCATGAATCGGTCGACAAGATCAGCCACACCTATCTCTGCATCGATATGTTCGGGTAACAGACTCGAATTGAGTGATCCATCGACGCCGATGATGTTCACCATAGCGAAATTCTCGTTGAGTCGTGACACGCTGGCGTAGACTATGTTGCCTATCTTGATGTCACTAGGTCCCTCTGTTGCAGGTCGTACGCACCAGGCCTCACCTGACAATTCTGCATGCCCAAGGCGCTCTGCGATGAGATCACTCCCTCGCAACTGTGTCCCTTCTCCGACCATTGTCGAAGAACCATCTTGGACGATGACCTCTCCGGGTACTACAAAGCGTCCCATGATGAGGTCTCGATACATTATGCTCATCAAAGCATCGACCGTTGTGGCACACATCGCCAGACAGAAACATCTGTGTGACTGCGTTCGGAGACATGGTGTTCGGCCTGTCTAGGTAGGTCGAATTCAGCATTGAATCGTCGTTCCACCATGTATCCTCCCGACTCCATCAGGGGCCTGAGATGAGTAGCATGACGTGAATGCATAATCTCGATTATTCGTGGTTTCATGGCACAGGCAGCCTTGATCGGCACTCTATCAGACCCTTTGATGACGGTTCCGAACGGGGGGTTCATGAGCACCAGTGCTTCATTCATGGTCCAATCCGCAGGTCCATCGATGTGACATGTTGCAACAATCACCGTCCCTTCATCAATATCTTGAACAACCGGATGTGTACCAAGTTGGCCCCACGTTGTATGTATCTCAAGTACGTTTTCGCTCACCTTCTCTGCATTCCTGGCAGAGCAGCGTGACCGTTCAGAATCGGTTTCGACCAGAACAACACTTGATGAACCGATTTTCAAGGCGCCGAGACCAAGGATGCCATTGCCTGCACACAGATCGAACACAGTGCGCCCTTGAATCTCGTCACTTATTCCATCCAACCATAGGGCGGCAAGATCTCCTGAGAGATCCCATTGTTCAAGGTCATCGTTGTGAGTAGATGTCGACTCAAGCTGCGAGAGAGCGATGGCGAGATGCTTCAGCCTCAGGTTTCCTCACCTGTCGCCAACGAGGTTCTGCAGTCGCCGGTGAGATGAATCCAACCGATTGCGATGTATGTCTGCAGCCTTTCGAGCGTTTTCAGTTTCACCTAGTGAGGGAGGAAGTGCGACCTCGACAGGAGCTTGGTTGTTTTCGGATTGCACAATTCGGCGGTTCTGTTGACCTTCGGTCCGCAGGTCCTCAAGTTCTCGAACACTGAGCAATCGTTCGCCACACATCCGGCAGAGCCCATCGTCATCAAGTGACTCATGGCCACAAGACGTGCAGAACACCACGTCACCACGACAGGTGGTCGTACCTTAAGCACACCGTGTGGTCAACTATTCAGCATCATGAAAATTGCATATTCGTCCATACCAGTAGCGATGGCTCTTTCAGTGAGGCTCACGAAATCAGGATGACTCATCACTTCCATCGGCTCAAGTCCATCCTTCCGGAGTTTTGCAATCATTTCCTTAACCTCTTTTTCGATAGGTGTGTCTTCTTCAACTGTAGGTGCCTCATCCGGAATAACCTCCTCCACAATTTTCTCGACCAATGGCTCAGAGTTGTTGTTGGTCTCAGGGATATCCATGGGTGTGGGAATGGCCACTGGTGCAGGAACTGCCATGGGTTCAGGAACCGCTATTGGTGCAGGAACTGCCATGGGGGCTGGAACAGTTCCTGCTGCAGGATCCTCTGCAGATGTTCCAGGAATGGGCAGTGGTGCAGGACTTTCTACAGCAGATTGCGTGATTTCGACCGGCTGTGGAGCGACGTTGCTCTTCTTCACCGATGTCTTCGCCATCATGGCAGCCATACTATCCTCTTCAGGTGCGAGATTCTGAGCATGTTTAGGCAGATGGACAAAGGCCTTTCCGACGACATGGTCCGGTCGTAACTGCATGGGCAATCGTTCAAGATGGTTGAGCGATGGGTGCCGTAATGTCTTCCATACTTGAGTAGGAAATTCCATCCGCGTATCGGTCATATATCCTGGTGGAACGGCCAAGATATGCGTGCTGGCTTCAATCCAATCATCTCCGAGCAATCCAGCTGTCCATTTATTGATGTCATCGCTGTGAAGGTCGAGAAGTTGGTAGGAGGCTGAAAGAGGGTCGAATCCCTCGTCAACAAGGACTTGAGATTCCGGGCCTGGCCGGTGGAACACGGCAATGACTGGGTGATTGACTGTGATCGTTTCACCGCGTTTTTGGAAGGCTGGTCTTTCTTTTCTGGGACAGAGAATCAGTCGACGTTCACGCCCCTCTTCTACGATACCGAATCGTTCGAGCACCTCGGAGAGTGATACTCGCTCGATAATCTCCATCTCGGCCATAATGGACCGATGGCGTCCGCTGTCTTCATCGTTCTGGGTTGTCTGGGCGTGCTATGGTTGGGCCTGATGGGACTGCTGCACGCCGTTTTCTGGTGACTGGGGGGGCAGGCTTCATTGGGAGCCACGTTGTTGATACTCTCATCGACCGCGGCGATGCGGTGATTGTGCTCGACAATCTTGATACAGGGACGATTGAGAACATTCCAGATGCCATTGCCATTGACCCAAAGGATGTATTCGATATCACCGGTGGGATGATTGGATTCATTGAAGGCTCGATTCTGGATGTTGAAGTCCTCGGTCATCTTGTCCCGAGTGTTGATGGCATCATTCATCTTGCTGCCATAGCCTCGGTTGAACGTTGTCAGGATGATCCTGTACTGGATCGATCTGTAAACTTCGATGGGCTTCGCAAGATCATGATGTTGTCTGCCTCAATCGAAAATCCTCGTCCGGTCGTTTTCTCCTCTTCTGCTGCGGTTTACGGTGAGCCGACGGATCTTCCCATAACTGAGAGCGATTCGACGACACCGATATCGAATTATGGAGTTTCAAAGTTGGATGCAGAGCGATTGATTACAGAGGGAGATGGTATTGTTCCCTCAACGGCGTTTCGTTTCTTTAATGTCTATGGCCCTCGTCAAGACCCCTCTTCTCCATACAGTGGCGTGATATCGGTCTTCATCGCTCGAGCTCTTGGAGGACAACCCTTGCGCATCGATGGAGATGGAGAGCAGTCGAGAGATTTCATTCATGTGTCTGACATCGTTCAAGGACTCCTGCATGGCCTGGATGCACTGCTGACCGATGGTATTTCTGCAAAGGGCCATGCCGAAGTATACAACCTCTGCTCGGAAAATCAGTTATCTATTCTCAACCTTGCTGATGAGGTTGAGCGTCATATTGTGAGGAAGATTGAGCGCACTTCAGGTCCTGCTAGACCTGGCGATATACGCCATTCTGTTGGTTCATCTTCTCGCGCCCACAAGGATCTTGGTTTCAAGTGTAGCATTACCTTTTCAGAAGGGCTTGGCAATCTCATCGATTCCTTTCAATCTGCTGAGGGATAGGAGCACGTATGATGGCTCTAGTCAGAATCTTTCGTAGGATACTGGCACCATCATTGATCGACCCGAGCTTTGGCACACCAATGCGTTGGCCGTAATGTATCGGTACCTCGTCAATGTTCAGTCCAAGGGCAGCGGCCGCAGCATACATCTCCGCCTCAATCTCAAATGTAATCGAGTTCAGAAGGGGAAAGATGTCCTCGAGTGCTCGGCGTGTGAATGCCCAGTATCCGGTGCACAGATCACTGATATACGCTCCATGCATGACCACTGCAGACCATGTCAGTAGATGGTTTCCAAGATAGTTCAATCGCGACATTGCTTCAGGGTGCATAGTCCCTCTCAACCTGCTCCCTATGACGACATCCTGGCCATTCTCCAGTGTCTGAAGCAGCTTTGTCATGTCACGTGGGTCGTATGTTCCGTCGGCATCAAGCATGACGAGGACATCACATTCAGTGCTCAGAAAGAACTCGAATCCCTGTCTAAGCCCGACCCCCTTTCCCATCTCACCACGTTGTGTGAGGACATCACAACCCATGGAGAGGGCAATCTCTCGAGTGTCATCGGTGGAGCGTCCATCTGCCACGAGAATTCTAGTTGCATATCCCATCTCCGTGAGCTTGGTCTGAGGAATCCCCTTGATTGTGGCACTGATCGCTCCTTCTTCATCACGTGTTGGAAGCAGAACCATCAATTGGTGAAGTTCCGTCATTCGTCTCTCATCTCCATCTTTGTTACTGACTTAACCTAACCTCTGTGAAGAGAACGTAAAGGCCTTGGGTATCGAGGGTGACTTCCGAACGCCCACTTGAACCGAGAGGATTGATCCATCTTGTAAGACCCTCGTCTGGGTCGATTCTGAGACTTGCATTAACTTGACCTGCTTGGACGTCTGGGAATGTGATTGAGATTCGGGTCCATTTTGACTCCCCCATGCGATATGCTTCGGTTACAGATGTGTTTCCTTGATCACAGGTGAAGGTTAGATCGATTCCTCCACTGGTCAATAGAAATAGGGAGATAATTGTGTCTCGTCGTTGGAATTCATCAGAGATGGCGATTGGGAACGCGATATTCCCGGCTTGTGTGTAGTTCACTTCATCACCTCCGTTGGGGCTGACGACCATTTCATCACTCCATGGATGTTTGCGCACCTCACACGATGGTTCACAGCGCACGTCAGTGATCGGCTCGATCATAGGATGTGGGAGAGGAGGCTTTTCATCGAGAAGTTTCCAGACGCGAGTGCCTTTGAAATCAGCAACAAGTTCCCATTGTGGATTATTGGCAATATATGACATGGTCCAACCACGGATACTGGTCACTGCCCAAGCAACATCATACTGCATCAAGGCCTTGATATCCCCTTGAAGAAGGGCGGCTGTGATGTTGAAGGATGGGCTGTCATTCAGTTCAACTAACCCTAAACTAGGGTAATGGGACCACATGGCGGTGCTCTTCACAGGTAGGAAACTCCATACTTCACCTTCGATAAGTATCACTTCGTCACCGGTAGCCTGAGCTGCTGCAAACTCCAACGCTTCGCGGTCGGTAGCATCAATCGCCGCCATGCGCGCCTCGTGTCCAGGCATCAGAATGACTGCGGTTGCTACAACTCCACACTGTAGAATCAAACACATGATGATGACAGTTCGAATTCTTGGTTTCCACTTCACTTTCCAAGTCATGTCCTCTTGTTCAAACCATCTTTCTGCTACGAGATCCTCGGCCTGTTCATAGGTTTCAGGTTCAATTTCAAGGTTGTAAGGATCTTCGGGATCGAATCTGAAATTCCTTTCTTCTTTGACAATCAGGTCACCAAGTTCCTCTTTCTTCTGTATGATTCCGAATCCTCTAGGTTTTCCAAGGACTATACCAACAAGCAGAGCTGCGGGGATCTGGAAACCATGCATTCCCATCGAGTAAAGGGACCGATCGATGAGGTTGAGGAATGGCTGCCCACGCCATCCAACAAGGATATGTATGAGTGAAATGACCCATATGAGTCCGAACCATAACATCGTGATGCGACCAACATGTGTGCTCCATGCTTCTCTCCAAAGAATCATGATCGTCGCAATAGCAATCGGTCCAACGAAGATCAGCATCACACGACCACCTTGCCAGCCATATTCTGAGATCACAGCTTCACTGAACAGACGTGGAGCGAAAAATCCCAGAGCAAGCAATAGCCCTATAGCTAAAGCGACTGTTGAGAGAATCACAAGTCTGAGACGTATCTGAGCCTCTTGATGATGTGAAATGGTCCATGTGTGAATTGAGTGGGCGATGATAAGAAGACCGACGTAGATTGCTCCAGATGGATGAATGACCGCTACAGACAGTAGTGTGATGATGAAAATGGGGTCATGCCAACGCTTACGCGCAGCACTCGGTCGCAATAGGATGACGATAGCAGGTATGATGCCGAGCAGAGAAGTGACAGTTGGCCAACCAGTATCCCAGAGTTTAGCGAAGATTCCGAGTGGAAGACAGATTCCGATAAGGGTCGAACGTGCTGTCCCCCACCGGTCTGCTGCACCTACGAGTCCGGCGATTAGAGCCCACATCGCTCCTTGGGCAAGAATCCATCCAATAATCCAAGTATCCTGACGCAGCAGCTCCGAAAAAAATGCCGTGGCAACTAGGAAACCAGGAGGATAGGTCCATGCTCCGTTATGAGGTTCAGGTAACCTAGGTTCACCAACCTCGATGAATCTGTCAGCTACTGCTGAGAATCCAACCCAATCCCCCCCTAAGGGCATATTGAACAGAAGAAGAGGCATCATCAGGACGAGGCCAGTGAATACTACGAGTGGGATGACAAAGTCTCTCTCATCACGGGTGAGATTACGCTCGCGGATGACTTCAGGATCATCAATATCGATGAATGTTCGTTCTGCTTCATCTTCACTAAGGTTGAGTTCAAGACGTTCCCATGGAGATAATCGTCGGACTTGACGGACATCACGTTCCCATAGCAGACCTGTGGCGATAAGATTGAGCGCGGCGATTTCTAGGGCCATTACCTCAAAGTGGTATTTTCCAAGAATAATGACTGACCAACCTCCAACGCCGCACAGAAGGAGTAACCCAATACCTGGTGCCAACATCCAAGAACGCCAGCGGTCGGCCGTGGGGTCGATGATTCTAACCACTGCTTTTCCAGGAAGGGTAGTGACTATCGCGGTCACTCCAAGGGTCAAGAATATGAGAATAATACGCTCCATTCAACCCCCACTCATGGAATATCTGAATTCAAATATGCCTTCAATTCCAGAATGGGGTCGATTGCCGAGGGGTCCTTCCCTC
>MDTE01014942.1_pt1 | contig 33701 bp, 31 predicted proteins | sample 811231 | NCBI WGS metagenome assembly MDTE01 (sample SAMN05326651, study PRJNA326480) | marine metagenome | isolation source: seawater | place: Indian Ocean: Red Sea | collected 2010
GGAGGACATATGTCTGGATTAGCAAATATGGAAACTCCAGAATTGATAGAAGAATATCAAAATGCATTAAAAAAAGCTGATGCAACAGATACAATTATTGCTATCGCCAAAGTGTAGATTGAAAACCTACACTAAAAACTATTACACACTCACTTTTGAAGCCTCTTTCAATCTAGTCTAACTGCGATATATTGGCTCTGTATAACGAGCATAAATTCAAACAGAATAAGTTATAAGGTCAAATGGTTAGCCCATATCTGAAAAACAAGGGGTCGGCAGTTCGATTCTGCCTCTGGCCACCAGATTCTAATTAACAATATTTAGAACAGTTACTAAAATTATCAAAATGAAAAAACTTTTATTACTATTACTTATTTTTACAGTTGCTTGTGGCTCAACAGAGAGTGACGTATCAGAAGCAGAAATACAAGCACAAATAGATGAGATCCTTGAAGACACGACAACTACAATTGAAAATAATAAAATTGAATCTGAAGAAAACAATTTAAATAAAGCTGATTGTTACGAGTGGCTTGGAAGCAGTAATTATTTTGGATGTATTCAGGGTTTTGAAGTCTCTTTGCTAAAAACGATAAAAGATGTGGGACGATTTGACAGTTCAAAAATAAATAATTTCACTATTAATGAAAATGAATTATTCATAATTTTACAGTCTGGATTAGTAATTAAATCAGATGATTCTATATTTCTGGACATATCAGAAAGAGTAAGAACAAATGCTTCTGAAGCAGGTTTATATGATTTAGCATTTTTTCCTGATAATTCTGCTTTTTTAGTTAGCTATACAAACACAGCTAATTTTTTAACAATTGAAAAATTTGAATATAAACCTAAAACGACCCACTATGTTGGTGAGATAATTTTTCAAATCCCAAATAGTACAAACAATCATTATTGTGGCTCGCTTGAATGGTCAGCTTATTTTGAAACTTTCTTATATTGCGTTGGGGACATGGGGTCACCTGAATCATCTTTGGATACATCCTCTCAAAAAGGCAAAATACTTGCAATTGATTTTGAGTCATTAAAGCCAGATAACATATCTGAATCAGAATATAAATTACCTCTAAGTAATATAATCGCATATGGGCTTCGTAATCCTTGGAATTTTATTCAAAGAAATAATTTACTAATCATACCTGATGTTGGTGAAAAATCGATGGAAGAACTAAACCTTGTGAATTTAAATAACATTTCTAGAAATGCTTTTAAACCATTACTATTCGGCTGGCCAGTTTATGAAGGAACTATTCTTAATGAGACTGAATACTTTGGATTAAAAAACTGGTCATCAGAACCTTGGAATGTTACAGAATATGTTGTTGAAAACTCCCTATTACCAAAAGTATACTACAACAGACCATCGCCAGATAACTTTAGAGTTGCAATAATTGGGACTCTTTTAGTAGATAATGAAATAAGCTATTTACATAATCATATAGTTTTTACTGATTATTTATCAAAAGAGGTATTTATTTATAATTATAAAGAAAATAAACTATTTTCAATAGAAGTTCCTGAGTTAGAAGGTTACACAACAGCTTTATCAACAGATCCAAATAATCCAAATAAAATTTTAATTTCTAATGTGGTTGATGGAAGGTCGGACATTTATGAAATACTTTTTAATGAAAATATATTAGATGAGATTACCAAGTAAATTTTCACAACCACCCACAAACTACCTGGCGAGTTTAAAACGGTTTTTTTTAGATATCCTAGTTGTCTGAATAATGCCTTTAGTAAGTAGCGAAATACATAGAAAGTTAATATAAAATAAACTTAGGTCAAATGGTTAGCCCTTATATGAAAAACAAGGGGTCGGCAGTTCGATTCTGTTTCTGGCCACCAAAAAATGAATTTTATTAAAATAATTTTGAAAAAATTTAGAAGGCTAGTTCTTACAGACTTCAGAGAAGAGCAATTATCGGAATATTTTGCCTGTATAATTTCAAAAAATATTAAACCTAATTCTATAAATATTTTAGATTTTGGCTCAGGTCACTATCCAAAAATTATTTTTGAACTTAAGAACAAATTAAGAATTTTAGGATTTGATACTAATATTTACTGTGTAGATTTTTACAGCGACACTGAATTAAAAATTTTAAATAGCGAATCAGAAACTATATCTTTTATTAATTTTAATCAATTTGAAAAAATTAAGATGGAATTTGATTTAGCTATTATAAGTGATGTTCTTCATCACATAGGAATTGAGAACTTAGTAAATGAAAAAAATTTAAAGCAAGTATTAAAGTCTAAATTTATATTAATTAAAGATCATTTTGAATATTCATTGTTTACTAGGTATCTGTTAATTTTTATGGATTTTATAGGAAATTATAAAGACTCTGTGACAATACCAAAAAAATACTTTAGTTTGAGTACGTATTTAAATTTTCTTCAAAATAATAATCTTAAAATTATTGATGAGGTGCCAAATATAAAACTCTACTCTTTCTTTTATTTTCCAATGAATTTAAAAAAAATTCAATTCATACATCTTCTTAAACAAAATAAAGAATAACGAATTAAATCATAAATAAATTTCTTACTTGGTGGTACAAGCTTTTTAACTAATATTAAGTTTAATGTGAATAATAAAAAAACTATTGAGGTCATTGCACCAGTATTCAATGAATATGAAGTCATTGATGAATTTATGTATAGATTAAATGAACTTATCAACAGTGATAAAAACAACAGAATCAAATTGACCATTGTTGATGATGGAAGTGAGGCTCAATTTGTTGATAATTTAAAAACATACCAGACTCAATATAAATTCAAACTTATTGAATTAGGAAAAAATTATGGACAACAAGTTGCTATTAGAGCAGGGTTGGATAATTCGTCTGCTGATTCAATTGTTTTTATTGATGCAGACTTGCAAGACCCTCCTGAGTTAATTAATCAAATGATTGATTTATGGGATAAAGGAAGTGATGTTGTCCATGCTGTTAGATCAAAGAGAGAAAAAGAATCAATTTTTAAAAAAATTTCAGCAAAATTATTTTATAGAATTGTAAATCAAAATTCATCTTATGAGCTAACCAAAAATTCTGGGGATTTTAAATTAATTGATAGCGAAATTACTAGAAAAATTAAGAAGATAAATGACTCTGAATTATATATTAGGGGAGCAGTTGATTATTTTGCTACCAATCCAATTTCAATTTTTTATGATAGGAATCCAAGATTTGCTGGTAAAAGAAAATATAAATATAGACAAAGTTTTAATTTAGCTTTAAGCGGTTTAGCTTCATTTTCTAATTTTTTGTCAAACTTTTTAGTAAAATCATTTGGCTTTTTTGTAATAATTTTTAGTATTTTTGTTATTTACTTTTTATATTCCCTTCGTGATCCTGATTTATTAGTAAAAGGATGGACGTCAACTGTTACAATACTTCTATTCAGTATATTTTTGCAATTAGTAAGCTTCTTGTTTATTGGAGTCTATTTAAAAAAAATTGTCGATCAGACCTCAGATAAAGATTTTTATTTTATAAAGAACATAAGTGAATAATTATTTAAAAAATAAACAAGTGATTTTAATATTATTCAATGTCTTAACTTTTACAAGTTTAATAATATTCGAATATTTTTATTCCTCCAAAATTTGCCCTGAAACTCTAAGAAATCAGTATCTTGACAATTTTCAAATATATTTTACTGGAAGGTATGGCGGTGGTTTTTTAGATTTACTATTTTGTAATGGGTTTATTGTTGAAAAAAATATTAATCAAGAATTTTTTACTGTCTTTTTTAACAAGCAAATATTTTTTATAATTTCAAACATTATATTAATAATTTTTTCTGTAATTTTGATTAAATTAAAAAATATGAACTTCAATTTTTATATCTTAAATACTTTTTTGGCTACTTTTTATGTAAATGCTTTTTTTGCGTATCCACTCGGATTAAATTATTTAAATCATATTATGATAAATCAATTTCTTGCTTTAGTTATTTTATGGAAGTTTGTTAGGCAATGAAAATTTTAAGTTTTCAAAATTTTTTTGTTGTAATAATAGCTAGTGCATTTTTTGATTATGACATATTTGTATTCTTATCTTTGATATCTTTAATGCTTTTATATATGTCAAATCATGAAATAAAATTTGGTAAACACCATAAAAAAATAATAATATTCGAAACAGCTCTCTTTCTTATAATTATTAGATTATTGCCAATTTTTAAAAATAGCTTGCTCTATTTATACAATATGTTTAGCCAACAAAATTATCTCTATTTAGATGGAAAATTTTATAGTGAAAACATTTTGTTGGATTTTCAAACATTCCTTTTTCAAATGTACTGTAATCAAATTCCAGAAAAAACCAGTCAATATTACTTGAGATTTGGGGGCGAAGCTTTTGAGTGCCCTTACAGAGGATATGGAACTGCAGTTAATTTTATTTCTTTTAACGGTGATATTTGGGCAACTACATTAATGTTTGCTTTGTTCTCATTTGTATTAATAGTTTGGATTTATGTAGAGAGCATTAAAGATCTAAATGAAAAATCATTTATTTTTATAACTCTTTTTTTCTTTAGTCCACCTGTAAATTTTGCATTATTCAGATTAAATATTGATTTAATATTTTTTATTTCTATATATTTTATTCACACAAGAAAACTAAATGTTTTCTTAAGAAATACTATATTGTTATTTTTTACTTTAATAAAAATTTATCCAATAGTCTTCTTAATTGGCTACACAATTATCGATATCTATAAATCAAATAATTTTCGACATTATGTAAATTACATATTTTCATTTATAGGAATCGTCTATTTGATTTATGACAATTTAAAGTCTAATACACTAGGCGATCGATTAATAAAAACAGAAAGTTATAGAGCCTACGGACTTGCTAATGATTCACTTTATATAAGTGAGCTTTTGAACATATCAAAAAATACAATATATTTAATTTTGTTAATTACATCAATTTTATTTGGCATATTTGTATTTCAAAAATTTGATTTGAGTAGTTTGAAAATTGAAATAATTCCATATGTATTATTGTTTATATTTTCTGGATTATTTGCTAATTATGATTATCGCTTAATTTATTTATTTTTTATTATTCAATCGTTAGTAATTGATAAAAACTATTTAATCTTAACTTCTTTTTTTGTTTTTCTTTATTCTTCGCCAAATTTAATGTATGCATATGAAAGGCTTTATAAAATAAATATGAATGATGATATATATTATTTTGACTTATTGTTTTACATAATTTTTTCTGTTTCTATAGCTATGTTAATTCACCTCATAGACCTTTTTAAAACAAATCTATTCAAAATTGAAAAGTGAAATTAAATCTCACAAGATAAACTCGGCAAGCGTTCGTTTTTATTCTCTTTCAGTCGTCACTCATTAAATTGGGGCTCCTCTCTGTAACTAGGGTAAATTTAAATAGAATTAGTTATAATTACCTAAGTTCAAATAGTTACCCTCTATCTGAAAAACATGGGGTTGGCAGTTCGATTCTGTCTTTGGCAACTTTATATTTTATTAATTTCAAAAAAATACATAATATAATCAGATCAATTAATTTAGACTTACTTTACAAAGTGAGCATAAAGCAGCTATAGTTTTTGAATTAAAGCATGATTAAATTTGTTGTGTATCATAAAATAAAATGAAAAATATATTTTTAATTCCTGCACGCTCTAAAAGTAAAGGCATACCAAATAAAAATATTAAATTAATTAATGGAATACCAATGTTTGCTTGGTCTATAATACATGCAAAATATATATCTGAAAAAAAAGATTTAGTGCTTGTTTCGTCAGACAGCGAAAAATATTTACAGATTGCTGAGCAGTGGGGTGCGGTACCAATTAAGAGACCCAAAGAGTTAGCTTCTGACAAAGCTCTTACAGAACCTGTTATAACACATGCCATTTCTAAAATAGATATAGAATTAGAAGATAACATAATTCTTTTGCAGCCTACTAGTCCTTTAAGAAGTAAAAAATTATTGAAGCAGTTAAAAAACGCACTTAAAAATTATGATTCAGGTATTTCAATAACTGAACGCCATGCATTTATTTGGAATCACACAGACGATGGTTTTATTAAACCAAAATATGAAAACAGACCAAGACGTCAAGATATGGAACCCCAACTTTTTGAAAATGGATCAATATATTTTACAAAATTTAAACATTATAAAAGATATGAAAATAGAGTTTACAAACGAGCCAAACCATTGGTAGTTAATTTATTCGAATCAATTGAAATTGATACTGTAGATGAATTGGATTTAATTCAAATGGTTTCAGAAGAATTTAATTTAGAATGGTTAAGAGATGGACTAGTTGACTAAACCAAAAAAAATTCTATGAACCAATTTCAGTATTTTTTATTTTGTTAAGTCCATAAATCAAATTTTTTAGAAAAGTTCTAGAAATGTTATTTACTTTCTTAACAATCATATATTAAAGGGATCTTTTCTCAATGTATTAAACCTTCTTAATTTATCAAGGTATAAATACCTTTTTTTTAATCTTTTGTTGTGCTCATTGAACTTACTATTTATAAATTTTGGATTGATAAATAGATTACCACCATTATCAATTATTCTTTTGTTAAAGTTCACATGTTCACATTCGTATTCATAGTCACTTTTTGATGGAGTTAAGTCATAAAAGTTATTTTTAATTTCTTGGAATTTATATATACCCACACCTCCAAATGCAGAATTTACTTTTATCCATTCTGAGTCTTTTTTTATTTTTCTCATTTTTTTTAATACATGTTTATCAAAGAGATAGTCTATTTCATAATCTTCATGAATGTATGAAAAAGAATTAATATTATCTCTGTAAATTTCAGCAAAACAATCTTCAGTATTCCAATTATCAGCCCTTAAAGCAAAAATATCATAATATCCAACTTTTTGATTTGGAAAACAGCCGCTCCAATTATTTTTTTGAAAACAGGAATCAACACCTTTTTTATTAATTTTATTATTTATATTATCTAAATCTACAAAAACTACATATTCCGTCGGGGAGATTTGTCTCATGTAATTTAATAGCTCATTCCTTAAAAAACATAATCTTTCAATTTTATTCGGAATTTTTAAAGCCAACTGACCATAAGATCTAAAACCTACGTTATCATTTTGAGAAGTTATTTTTTCCAGTTCTTCAACAGTTTTATCTGAACTGTCAGACTCAATAATGTATAAATGTTGTTTTTCAAAGCTTCCAAAAGCTTTCATAATTTTTTTTAGATCAATATTAATCGTATGAGATGATTCTCTTGTAAGGCCTAAAATATTAATATCTTGAAACATTATCTATTTAAAGTAGACAGGTAGTTCATTTATTCCTTTGAAGTTTGTTACATATTTAAGAGTATCTTTGATTCCATGTCCATGTTTTCTTACTGCCAAAAAGGGAAATGAAAATTGTTGATTAATGGATGATTTAAATTCAGTTTCATTATTTATCACAACACCTCCGTACTTCTTAGTTAAGAGGCTAAAGATACTTTGATCATGCCTATTTTCTTTAAAACTGTATATTTGATTATTTGAATTGTATTTATCTGTAATGAGAAGCGGATCATGTTTTAAAACTTTTTTGTATTCTTCAAAATAATTTCTAGTGTGTTCATTTTTTTTAAAAATCATATGTGTTGCCTCTAGCTGAGTATTCAATCCAATTTTTGATAGTGGATCTATATTAAAATAATTAAATAACTCTTTTGTTGTCCAATCTTTTTCTTTATGAATTGATTCACATTCGATTCTAAAATTTCCATAATTAGAATCATTTAACATTTCTAAATATTCTTCAAACCTATCTTTTGCAAAATAATTAAATGAAGACCCGGCATCACTATAAACAACTATATCATTTTCGCTAACTTTATTTAGTAGCCCCAAAATTATTTCATGCTTCCATATCCAATAGCCTGCACCTCTTTTTAGTTTTAGAATATGATTAAACTCACGTTTAAATTCTTTGCTTAATGAAGATGAATCACAACCTATACATTTATCAAAAATACCAGATCTATTTGCTACACTCAAAATGTGAGATTTTGCAACCCTAAAATTTTTTGTACCATAAGTTAAAAAATAATATTTTTGTGGTTTGGTGGGCTTATTTGATTTTTTACTAATATTTATAATTTTATTCACTTGATAAATAGAGTTTTGCTTGATTGCAGTGTTCTTTTTATCCAATTTATCAAAATTATGTAGATTTTGATGATGGAAAAAATTTTTATCAAAAACAATATTAAATTTGTTTTTTAAAAATAAAAAAATAATAAATAATTCGTATGATTCGTATTTATTATTATTAGATGATATCTCTTTATGACAATATTTCAAAAAACTATCTTTAAAAAAAAGAAAATTTCCATTACCCAAAATTGTCTTTAACGGCCTTTTTTTAAATTCACCAACCCTACTTGTAATTTCATGGACAACTGAATCGGTATTCATGTGTAAATTTTGATTTAAAAATTTGATTATTTTTTTTGAATAAAAAATATTTCTTTTTTTATTTAAAATTTTGTAAAACTTAACAGAAGATGGGATGTATATTTCATTCCATTTAATGTAATTTAGATTATTTTCATTATTTAAAAATTTAATTGTTTTTTTTGACACCAAGTTTCCTGATTGAATTTGATAAACTAAACTATTTTTACACTTTTCAATATAGGCAAATCTATTAATTTTATTATTTATAAATCTTAAAGCAATGTGCTTATTTTTATATCTTTCAGTAAGCTTTTCGTTATTTTTAACAATATCAGTGTTAGATTTTTCAATAATAATCAAGATATCATCTAATATTTTTATATTTTTGGCACTGTCGATTGTTTTTTCTAGATCCTCTTTATTTTCTACATCAGTAATGTACAAAGATAATTTCATCATTCTATTTTAATTAAAGAGTAGTTCATGTGAAGAAAAATTAATTAATACATTAAGTATTTTGGTAATCTTAATCAAAGTATTTTCTATTAGAAAGTGAACTAATTTTTCAATTTTCAAGGATTGTAAAATCAAGTTTTTCATAAATTGTTACAATAATTAAAACCTATATGGAAAATGAGAAAGGTAAGAAGAAAAATTATGAATGTAGATTGTTATAAAATAATAAACTAGGATTTTATACATAACCACTTTTTTTTCCTTTAAATAAACAAGAAAGATTGAAGAAGAAACTAACAATAAATTAAAAAGCTGAACCATATAAACAGCCTTGTTTGTATCTCCCGAGGGTAATGCCGGATAATTTATTAAAAACCATAAGTAGCCTGATACGGTAACCATTATTGTAAAGAAAATATATTTTATAAAAATACTATTTTTATATAGAGCAACTAGTTTAAATATAGAGAAAATGATGAAGAATGTTGCAAGTATCGAAACTGTATTTACCCTAGCTAAATATTCGCCTATTAAATGCTGATTTCTGCCAACCTCAAGCTTTCTACTTGTAAAAGAAAAATATCCCCAGTAATCCCCCCAGTAATCAGAATACAATATTGAGATAAATTGATTACTAAAATTTGGTCTGATTGGTTGAGTAAAAATCAAAGAAATATCATCGAGGCTTGGTATGTAAAAGTTGAAAGGTTGGTTTCTAAAGTTAAATCCAACAGGATCTTTGTTGAAAGCTGTAAATGTTCCAAAACGTGCTAGTAGTGAAAAATAGTACCAAGATGAAATTAAAAAACTAATAGCAAATGAACCCGAAACAAGTTTAAAGTAATTCAATTTTTGAAAAGGTGGAATCCAAAAATATATTATTAAAAAGGCAGGGAAAAGTAAAAATGCCCACTGCCTGCTTAATGCAAGGAAGCCAATGACTAGCCCCAACTTTACGACAAGATTTACATTTGGTTCAAAATTATTTTTTTCAGCAACTAATAAAATATATAGTAGACAACTCAGAAAAAACATAATATAAGGCTCGCCCCTAATTTGCAAAATTGCTCTATAATTTACAGACATCAAAGAAACCAATAAAAGAAATTCAAATTTTATATTTTTCAAATTATTAAAGAACAAACTGACAGTTTTGATATTTATAAATAATGTAGCTAAGTACAAAATAAATTGAGCAATTTGAGTAACTGTTGCGTATACAGGTATGCAATCTTCAAAAAGTGTTGAAGAATTTAACACATTTCTACATATAACTTGAGTAAAGGATGGGATCAAATAGCCAATCGGTGGATTAAAAAACTCCCTTGAATTTTCAACATTTGGTAAGTTTATATCTCTTGGCAGGTATCTTGATAAATGATTTACATACTCATAATGACCTTCAGCATCATATCCTTCGATTGGGTCGTAGTGAAATATGTTGAAAATACAAATAAAAACAATTGAAACAATGAAAATATTTGTTAACAGATTGTACTTTTTTTCTAGCATCTTAAGTTTGGGGTTTCTAACATATTTATAATAGTGTAATAAGAGGATCAATCATGTCACTTACAATTATTGTACCTTTTTACAATGAAGAGAAAACTATAGAAGAATGTTTAAAAAGGTTAGTTAAAATTGACTGCTACGAAGAAATTATATTAGTTGATGATTGCTCAACGGATAATAGTTTTCAAATAGCAAAAAAAATAAAAAACAAATACCCAAACATACAACTTCATCAAAATAAAAAAAATACTGGTAAAGGTAGTTGTGTGATATATGCAAAGTCATTTTTAAAAACTTCTCATGTAATTGTTCATGATGCAGACCTGGAGTATGATCCAAATGATATATTAAAATTATATTCTCAGTCTTTAAAATATCCTGATAGTTTAATATTGGGCTCTCGAACAATTGGAAATATTAAAAGAAATAAAAAGTATAAGATTCTTGTTTTAGTTAACAAAATATTTGCATTGCTATTTTCAATTATAAATTCCAATAAGGTATCAGATATTTCAAGTTGCTATATGTTAATCCCATCATCTTTTTTAAAAAAATTTATTTATGAAGAAATAGGATTTGGGATAGAAATTGAAATACTCTCTAAGTTTATTAGAACAAAAAAACAAATAATTGAAATACCAATAAACTATTCATCGCGAAGCTACTCACAAGGAAAGAAAATAAAATTAAAAGATGGTATCAATATATTTTTTAAGATTTTTAGATACAGATTTCAATAAACAATATTATTGCTATTAAGACTATTTCTTTATTAGATATATTTGAAAATTGAATAAATATATTTAAATCCATCAATAAGTTTTATTTTCTTTCCTTGTGAGTAACTTCTAGCAGAGTAGTTAATAGGTATTTCAGCAAAATAGTCTGTCTTTGCGAGACTCTTTGCTAATATTTCTACTTCTATCGAAAAACCATTTGCATTTAATTCAATAGTTTCAAGTATGTCTTTTCTAAATACTTTTAGACAAGTTGCAATATCTGTTACTTTTTTATTATGTACTATAGAAAACAGCAAACTGAGTAACTTATTTGCAAAATAAGTTCTTATGTATATATTATCCCTTTTATAATTTCCAATAAATCTAGAGCCGCAAACTACATCAAGTTTTTTTTCATCTATTTCTTGAAAAAGTTTTTTTAAATCTTTTGGATAATACTCCAAATCAGCATCCAAAATACCTATGTATTTTTTGGTCGATTCTTTAATTCCTAGTTTGAGAGCATGGCCTTTGCCTTTATTTTCTTTAGAATCAATTAACTTAATACTTGTCTGTTCTGTTGAAAGTTTTGTTGCTATTTTAAGTGATTTATCATATGACCCATCATTGACCAAAATAATTTCATTTGCAAAGCCCTCTTTTAAAAGATTTGAAACAGCTATTTCTAATGTTTTCTCTTCGTTAAAAAACGGAACTATTACTGAGAAGCTCATATTATTTATTTCCTAAATTTTCAGTAACTCTATAGTTTCCGAATTTATAATGTTTGTAATTTTTATAAACATTGTTGGGAAACTCTTCAAAAATATACCCTATGTAAAAATCTGTATCTTTGAAAGTTCTCTTTGAATTTCCTTCTTGGGAATTATCTATATTAAATTTTTTCTTGAACAAATAATCAAAATCCCTACCTAAAGAAAATGAATTTAAATAATAAGGTGAAGAATATTTTTTCTCGTTAAATTCAGAAATCCAATCATAAATTCCCCCACTAAGGTCATAATAAATATTTACTTCTTTATTAGTTCTCATGGCAATAAAATCAACTATTTCTTGTTTGTATACTGCAGATTCGTCAGCCTCTGAAAGATATGAGCTTTGAGTATTAAGATAATCATTTCTTAAATTAAAAGAAGTTAAGACGTTCAATAATATAAATGCATACAAAAAAGTTTTTAGAAACGACTTGATATATTGCAAATCTTTAAAAATAAAAGGTATAGAAATCCATATAAATAAAAAACATATATAAACAGAAGCAAAAACAGACAACGCCATAATATCAAATTGCAAAAACTGCCTCCCTCCTAAAAGGGGGGTAATAATTGTAAAAGAGAAAATATAAATTAGGACTAAAATATTTTTATTCACTAATTCTTTATTAATTTTTTCTTTATAACTTGTGAACATAAGTATGAATGATAAAAAAATTATTAATCCAGAAATAATATTTAAAACTTTATGAGAAAATAATGTCAAATTAATCAGACCTAACGTTCTTTCAGTGAGTTTATCCGAATATGTATATAGAAAATATATTGAGTCCGTTGAAGAGAATACATTCATAAAAAACTGTGGTGTGTCTTTTATATATTGAAATCCAACATATAAATAGTCTTTTACTCTTGAGTAAGGAAAGAATTGAGATCCAGATTGTATCTTTAATAACTCAAGATCTAGATTTGTAAAATACTGGAACCACGTTATAAAAAGTACTGATATAAATAGAGTTGTTGATATAAAAAAATGTTTTATATTTGTAATATTGCTTTTAAAACTTCTTAAATTAAAAATTATTGCCATTAAGAAAAACAGCGAAAACAGTATCGAGTTTGAAAGACCGCCTAGATATAAAGAAGCTGGAAGTATTGATACTAGAGGAAAATACCAAAATAAATAATGCTTTTTTTCAAATACATAGCTAAAGATTAATTTTAAAAAAAGTGCATTAAGCGTTGTAATCATAAATTGATACCAGATTGTTGATGTAAGGTATGTTAGGTATAAACTAAATCCAATAAATGAAAATAAAATTATGTTATATTCATAATTTTTTGAATATAAAGCATAAAAGATAATGAACATTTGAAGTAGTGATAATACAAAAGCTACAGTTGATAGTGAATCAAAAATTATTAAAAACTTTGATAAAATAATAGAAAGATTGGGGTTTGGTATACCTTTAGATGAAATGTTTCCAAATGGTGAATCAAATAAATTATTGACTAAAGCTAACCATAATGTTACCGATTCATCTTCTCTCCATGCTACGATTTGTGCAAAAGAATACTTAAAGTAAATTAAAAATATAGCAGCAAAGAGTAACTTAAAAATATTGGTTTGACGATTTGATAATTTCATTATTTAATTCCACATATTTAAAAATTTGAATTGATCATTAAGCTGTAATTTCCAAATTGGATAATTTTATAATTTTGATAAATATCTCTTGGAACTTCTGTAAACGCGTAACTGAGGAAAAACTGAGTATTTTTGTGACTTCTGATTAGCTTGCCCTCTTGTGAATTGTCTATTCCATATTTTCTTTTTAACAAATAATCAAATTCTCTTCCATTACTATAAATAAATTCATAGTAAGAACTCGAGTAGTTTATTTCATTAAAATAATTAGACCAATCATATTCAAATTCAATTAAGTTATAGTAAATGGATATCTCATCATCTACATAGCCGGCTAAGAAATCAACTATTGCTTCTTTATGAATAGTTGATTCATCAGCAACGGAGTGACTTATACTAATAGAATTTTTAAATTCTTTTGCAAGGTTATAAGAAGTTAATAAGTTTCCTATATAAAAAGAACATAAAAATACAAGAAGGTTTACAAAAAATATTTTATTTAGATCAATAATAAAGAAAGATGTTGTCCATAAATATACATATAAAATATAAGTTGATGAATATACCATTAAACTACCCATATCAAAATCTAAAAATGATCTTCCTTGTCCGAGTAGTGGCGTGAATACTGTATAAACATAAATGATTAATAAAGTAAATGTGGCTCTTATTAAATTTGTATTATTAACAATTTTTTTAAATTTTGAAAATCTTGTGATCAATCCAAATAAAATTAATAATATTGAGGTGATATTAAAAATTTTGTGATAACCAAGAAATATTGCTACTAAATTTTTCGATGAAGCACTAAATTTATCACTGAACTGAAAAGGCCAGTAAAGATATAATTCTTTAGAAAAAATATCTAAGAAGAAATAAGGGAAGATTTTAGTATTTTGAAATCCTAAATAAATATAATCTCTAATTCTTGAGTAAGGAAAGAGTTGTGTTCCTGAATTTTGTATTTTTAAAGAATCAAAATCAATATTTGTAAAATACTGATACCATGTAAAGATTAAAATAGAGCTAACAAGGACGAAACCAAGGCTTAAATGATACTTGTTTGAAAAGTTGAGTTTAAAATTTCTAAAATTAATAATCAAAATGCATAAAAAAATTAAAAAGTAAATAATTGTATTTGCAAATCCACCCAGATAAATTGATACTGGCAAAATAGTAGCTACTGGAAAATAACTAGCAATATAATATTTTTTATTAATACAGTATTCGAATACCAATTTTAAAAATAAAGCATTAAATATTAAAACTATCATGTGCAATGCAATTGTGGAAGAAACAAAAACAAAATACGAGCTAAAACATAATGAAAGCCCAAGAATTATATTGAATCTTTTATCAGAAGATTTTAAAAAATAATATATTGCAATACTTTGAACAGTGCTTAAAAAAAGAGATATTAATATAAACGAATCGAATAGATTTAATACCTTTGATAAAATAACTGATAGATTTGGGTTTGGAATGCCTGGAGACGATACATTACTAAATGGCGATTGGAAAATGTTTTTAGTTAAAGAAATCCATAAAATTAAAGCTTCTTCATGCCTCCATTGAGAAAGAGTTGCCCATAGAAATCTGAAATACAAAGCAACTGAAAATATTGAAATTAAAAAAGTTTTGTTGTAACGCTTTAAATTAAGCTTATCAATAAAAACTCTCAAGAGAGCATAGCCTTTCTGCTCCCCCTTTTATTTAATTATAGTTTAAAAGTTATAAAAAGAATTAATTTTGTAAAGCATTACAAAATATTGGATATATCTTAAATTATTTAATTAAAAAAATATGAAGTTAGTAACATTTTAAAAACAGTTCAAAATGACATGTGAATATAATTGTATAAAAAAATTTCCATCTAAAGAAGTAATACTTTTAGTCTCAAGTTAATTGAAAATATAAGAAGCAAAGAAATTTTATGAATCTAAATCCAATTAAAACTAGAATTGGTTGAGCATGAAAATAAAATTAATTGCTGAAATAGGGATTAACCATAGAGGAAGTGAAGAAACTGCTAAAAGGTTGATTGATAATGCAGCCAGTTCAAACTGCTGGGGAGTGAAATTTCAATATAGAAATCTTGAAAATTTTTATAATTCTACAGATGAAATAGGAGATGAAATTATCTACGATGAATTAAGTAGATCAAATCTTTCCATTCACAGTTTAAAAAATCTAAGAGAGTACGCAAAAAAATTAAACTTAAAAGTAGGAATAAGTTTTTTCACTACAACCGATTATTTGGAAATAGAAAAATTTGATAAAGAGTACGATTTTTATAAAATTCCCTCTGCTGAATTCTCAAATTATGAATTAATAAAAAGTGTTTCTATGTCAAATAAAGACATACTCCTTTCTACAGGTGGACATAATTTAGGCGATATTAAAGAAAATTTAAAAAACTATAGTTTTCTTAATAATCCTGTCATACTACTTTGCACTTCAAATTACCCAACTGAAATAGGAAACCAAAATCTAGATGTTTTAAGTGAATTGTTAGAAATTCAGAATATTAGAGTCGGTTATTCAAGTCACGACAGAAACCATCAAGTTATTTATTTAGCTGCAGCTTTTGGAGCAGAATATATTGAACGCCACATAACGGAAGACAAAAATGGTGATGGTCTTGATGATTCTGCAAGTTCACCATATGAAGAATTTAAAGAAATTGGATATATTTTAAAAAATTTTAAAAATATAAAGGGAAATAAAAATAAAGATATTAATCAAGGAGAAGTTATTAACTTACAAAACCTCGGTACTTCTGTTTATTCAAATAAAGATTTGGAAAGCGGCAGTACCATTTCTTTAAACGATATTGAAGTTAAAGCCCCAAGGAAAGGACTTACGTTAACTGAATTTAATAAATTAAATAAAAAAAATTTAATTTCAGATATAAAAAAAGGACAACCTGTCAATAAATATCATTTCGAAACTAGCAAAAAAATAAATCAAAATGAAATAGATTTTTTAAATAGTCAAAAAATTTCACTACCAATAAGATTTCATGATATGAACGAAATTTATAATGAGATACCAATAAGAAATTATGAATTCCATTTATCTTTTAAGGATGTAAATAACTTTCAAACAGGATCAGTTATCTCAAACATTGACTTTGATGCAAATTATACTTTTCATTTGCCAGATTATTTAAATAAAAATACAGTATTTAATCCTTTTTCAAACAATAAGAACATTAAAAAAAATTCTGATATTTTGGTAGAAAAAACGGCATATTTTATTAAACAATTTAATCAAAAAAATAATTTGTTAATTTCTAGTATCAGTCAGAATTCTTTCAATGACAAAGAAAGTTTTTACAGAGAACTTGAAACATATATTAAAAAACTTTATAAAGACTTTAATATAATATTTTTACCACAGTGGCTACCTAAACAAGCTTGGTACTTTGGAGGAGTTTATGACACAGAAGTATTTTCTTCCCACAAAGATATACAGTTTATAAAAAAACATAACATCAATATATGTCTTGATATAGCACATTTAATTATGTCAGCTAATTTTTATGGTATTGATTGGTATAGTTGGTACGAAGAACTGAATAATAATATTCAACACATCCATCTTTCTGATGCCTATGGTACAAATGGAGAGGGTGTAAAATTTGGCGATGGAGATTTAAAAAACATAGAAAAAATTTTAAAGCAAAAGCAAATAAAAGTTTTAGAAGTATGGCAAGGACACTTACACAACTTCTCAGGATTTAAAAATGCTATTCACTATTTAAACAAGGAATACAATTAAAGAGAAAATTTTAATTACAGGAATAAACGGCCAAGATGGAGCTTTCTTGGCACAACTTGCAATAAATAATGATTTAAAAGTAATCGGTGTTCAAAGACCATTACCAGATCATAGAGAAAAACAATTTGTTTATAGGTTAGAACAATTAAATATTTACGATGAAGTAACTTTTGAAATCTTAGACCTTACATTAGAAACAAATTGTGATTATTTATTTAAAAAATATAATCCTTTATATTTTTCACACCTTGGTTCACAGAGCAGTGTTGTTAAGGGTGATACGCACAAAATATTGACAATGAAAAATGAATTAATTTCTGAAAATCTTATTAACTCTCTTACTCGTTACTCACAAGATACAAAAATGTTTTTTCCATCATCAGCGACAATTTATGAAGGCTATCAAGATAAAACAGTAAATGAAAAAACTTTACCAAAGCCAATAACAACATATTCACAAACCAAATACAACACACATAAAAAATTAAAAAAATTAATTGATAAAAAAAAATTAAATGGAAATATTGGAATAATGTTCAGTCATGAGTCAGAATTTAGGAGATCCAATTTTTTTTCAAAGACTATTGTTGAATTTTTAGCTAAATATATACAAAACAAAGCGAAAAATTTGATAGTTGGAAATATTTTAATTGAAAGAGATATTGGCTATGCCAAGGAGTATGTAGAAGCTATTTTTAAAATCATGCAAAGTTCAAAATGCGACGAATACATTGTCTCCTCAAACAAGCTAGTTTCTTTAAAAGATTTTATTACAACTTGTTTAAATATATTAGAAATAAATTATGAAATTTTACAAAGCAAAGAAAATTTACTTTTTATTGATAAATCTACGGGTAAACCATTTATTGAATCAAACCCAGCAAATTATAGAGAAGTAGATTTACATGGAATCAAGGGTGACAATACCAAATTAGTTAATGAAATTGAATGGAGCCCTAAATATAATTTAGAAAAAATTTGTTCAAAAATGGTAAATTATGAGTTAAAACAAAACACACTATAATTTAAAAAAATTTTTATTACCTTATTTAAATCTATAGAAATTAATTTAAATATATTTCATGACCAGTTTGATATAATTTATTGTGGATTTGTTTAATTGCTAAGATGAAAAATATACTTCGTTTTTTTTTAAGAATATCAAACTTAGAAAATCATAAATTTTATTTAAATTTTAAATACATTTATGTTTTCTACATATTTCACAGAAACAGGAATAAAGAAAACAAAAAAATAAAAAATAAATATTTCTATACCTCTGACAGAAATAAATTAATTCAGTTTAAAGATATTTATAAAAACAAAGAATGTGTTCTAATCGGCAACGGCCCATCATTAAAAAAAGTTGATTTTAAAAAATTACAAAATATTAAAACTTTTGCTTCAAATAGTTTCTATTTAATGAGTGAGAAAAACAACTTTTTTCCAGATTTTTATTCTATTGAAGACCCCCATGTATTAGAGAGAAATTATGAATGTATAGAAAAAATAAATAATTATGATGTAAACCAGAAGTTTTTTTCTCACGAATTAAAAAAATATATAGATAATGATGATATTTTTTATTTTTTTAAAGATTCAAGGTTTATCTCAGATGCATACAATATAAAACCAGAAACAAATATTAAATTTTCTAAAGATTTTTTTAAGGCTTCATATTCAGGACACTCAGTAACTTATGTAAATATGCAGTTGGCATATTTCATGGGTTTTAAAACCGTATATTTAGTTGGCATGGATTTCAATTATGTAATGCCAAATTATATGAAAGAAAATTTAAATACTTTTCGTGATAACTTTGTGGACAACAACCATTTTTACAGTAATGAATTTAAAGCTGGTGAAAAATTTTATAATCCCCAATTACAAAAAGTAAAGATAGCTTTTGAAAAAGCGAAATATACGTTTGAATCCGATAATAGAAATATAATAAATTTAACAGATGGAGGAGAACTTCACGTGTTTAATAGAGATAAATTTAGTAATGTTTTTTGATATATTTTTTATACAGTTGGTTATAGTATGAAAACAATCTCTGTTGTTACTTGCTCTAAAGACCGAAATGAATATTTAGTTAAAAATTTTACCTCAACCAAAAATATAAATAATTTAAAAGAGCATATCCATATAGATTTCTCAAGCAACTTAAGTACAAAAAATATTTATAAAACAAATGATAAATTAAAGATCATTCATATTAAAAATGAAAATGAATGGTGGTTGGCTAGAGCCTTTAATGCTGGATTCCACTATGCAAGCGGTGATTATATTTTACGATTAAATGCAGATGCCGAATTAAATTTTGAAGAATTCAATAAAATTAATTTGGAAAATATTAGTTATATTAATTTTCGTTTTGGAGCTACTGATTATGGAAACATTTTATGTAAGTCAAGTGTGCTTGAAAAAATTAATGGATATAACGAATTCATTTTTGGCTGGGGCTACGATGATTTAGATATTCACAATAGAATAATTGCAAATAATGAAATTAATACGAAAATACTTGATGGAAGCAAATATATAAATACAGAATTTCATGAAAATTTTAAAAGAGTTTCCAATTATAATTCTGAGAATAAAAATTGGGCTGATGCGTACCTTTTAGCTAATCATAAAAAAAACAGATATATTTCACAAAATATTTTTTGGAACGATACTTTTAAATTAAATTATAAAAAAATTGATAAAACTTGCATAATTGAACATCAGTACAAGCTAAATAAATATTATTTTTTTAAACATTTAATTTCAAAAGCAATTTTTATGACCACTTTTTTAAATGAACTTTATAGAAGAAGTTTTTTTAACAAAATACGAATAATTTTTTATGCATTTCCATGCAAGCTTTTTGAAAAGATTTATAAGGTGAAAATACTACCTTAGTTGAAACATGTCCTTGGAGAGATCCTCTTCTAATAGCTGTAATTCATGTATCGTATCTACAGGCCTGAACAGTTGACGATGTTTGTATGCCATGAGTTCACCTTCCAATGCCAATGATTTCAAAGGCTCTCTTTCAAATGGTTGGTTTAAGCTAGAAATATAGGTTTTTATACTTTTATTTACTAGAAAGAAGCCACCATTAATCCAATTTTCAAACATTAAATTTTTTTCTTCAAATTCAATTACAGTATTATTTTTAATTTTAATATTTCCAAATCTTGGAGGAGGCTTTACTGCGGTCAAAGTTGCTATTTTTTTATGATCATTATGAAATTTTGTTAGTTCTGTAATATTTACATTTGCTAATCCATCACCATAGGTAATATATACATGATTTTCATCAATATACTCTAATCCAAGTTTTATTCTTCCACCTGTTAATGTTTCGACTCCAGTATCAAGGATTGTAATTGTAGTTCCGTTATTAGATTTATAGATATATTCAGATTTAGATACACGCACTGTGGTACTGTTAAAATATTCAACGATCACATCTTTTTTATAACCTGCAAGAATAATAAAATTTTGAATATTATGTTTTATGTATATTTCCATAATATGAAGAAGTAATGGTTTTTCATTAACCAAGACCATCGGTTTGGGGATTTCTTTCGTTTTCTCTTTAAATCTTGTTCCTTTTCCACCAGCGAGAATCATTACTGTTTTATAGTTCATGTTTTAATATTAATATTTAGAAATTAATAGCCTTGACGTATGAAAGATATATCATTAGGGAATGATACTTTTGACAGGTGGCACATCATTTAATGCTAAAGAATTCGTAAATAACTATGATGAAGAATTTTTTATTATGCATCATAAGAATAAAGTCAAAATTAATAACTCAAATGTTATATATTTAAACTCAATTAAAGAATTAAAAAAATTAAATAAGAAAGACGAAATAATTACAATTGTCAATTTTGCAAGCTCGATAAACTCAAAAAACAATTTATACAATAACTTTTTGTCATCCTTTTTTTATCTTTTAAGAATTTATTTTGTTTTAAAAAAATTTAATTTAGGTTTAATCATAAATATTGGATCAATGTGGCAAGATGTTCCAAAAATGAGATTTAAAAGCTACGTAGTAATAAAAAATTTAACAGACTTTGTCTTTATTAGACTGTCCAAAAAAGTTAATTACCTAACAATAAAACTTGGTGATACGTATGGTGTTGATGATTCACGAAATAAATTAGTTAAAATTCTAAAAGACCAATTAGTCAAAGAAAAATTAGAACTCAACGGAAGTAAGGTGAACCTAGTATTTCCAATTCATACAAAAACATTATCCAAAATTGTTGAATATGTATTAAAAAATAAAAAGATTTTTATAAACTCAAATGTAAAGAAGCTAAGAGCCTATATTGAGCCATACACGCTATTGGAATTTGTAAATTTATTTTCTATTGCACATAATTTTAATAAAGAAATACTTTTTGGTAAGTCTAGAGGGATTTACTATGAAGACTTAAAACCAAACAATGACTTCTGTTTTATAATACAAGAAAATATGATAGACACTTTGAAGGATATATAAATTTATATAAATGGAGCAGTTGAGTCTTTATCAGAAATTATAGGATTTACTACTTGCCAGTCTATTGATAATGATAATGGGTGAAAATTAATCTCGCTTTCAGGAACATAGTTTTCAGATTGTAAATATACAACAATAGCAAATTCTGATAATACAGAATACCCATGCGCATACCCGTGGGGTATTAGTAGTGCTTTATCATCATCGCCTTTCAGATTTAAACTACTATAGGATTTATATTGCTCTGATTTCTTATTTACATTTACGAAAACATCGAGTATTTCACCATAAACACATGAAACAAATTTTTTTATTTCATAAGGTTCGCTTTGATAGTGTAAACCCCTAATCACGTTCTTATGAGAGGAGCTCATAATTACCTCTTTAATTTCCATTATTTTATTTAATTCATCACCGTACATTGTTTTTTTTAGAGAACCTCTATTATCTTCAAAATAAACTCCAGATGCTATTTTGACATCATTAAAATCATTTGAAAAAGACTCTATTTTCATATACCAAGTTTAATGTTTATATTTTAGATTTAGTAAATTTCTTGAATTAAGAAATTTTTGTCCATGCCATCCAAGATGTTTATTTTTGTTATAAAAGTGATATTTTTTTTCTTTATTTTTTAAGGAACCTTTTAGTGGTGATTCATAAGAAAATTTAATTGCAGTTTCAAGACTTGGATATTTGATATTATTTTCTAAAGCCAAATCATAATTTACAAGGTTTAAAAAAATATCTTCAGGAACGCCATTTTTAATAAAATCCGATTCAAAATTGGAACTATATTTTAAAAATTTTTTACTTCTAAGGCTGAAGCCACCATTTCCTATTCTGTTAGATTTTATATTTTTGTATATGGATTTTTTAATTGTCGTTGGATAATAATTCCATCTATTTAACCATTTTTTATCACTTGGCCAAGGAGCTCCAATATAGTCATATTTTAAAAATTCATCCGTCCAATTTAAAGGATTTACTACATGGCCGTCATGCTGAATTATTAAAACAAAATCTGAGTCTAAATAATCATTCAATTTGATTATGAAGTTATTGTATTCAACAACATTTTTGAATTTCTTTATTTTAATTAATTCAAAATTTCCAGCTACATTTTCATTACTAAATAAAAAAGTATTATTAAATTGAAGATATTGCTGAGAATATTCAAGTGCTTTAATACCTTCATTAACAGCATTGGTATTAATAGTTACTAAATCTACTGGGATTTTCTTCATATTTTTAATAATTTATTGCTGACTAAGAATTCAACTATTTCCCTTGAAGGAGTTACCTCAACATTTTCTTTTTTAAAATTCAAATTCAAATTGTTTTCAATAAAATTTAGTGATTTCTCTAATTCAAAATTTGATATAAACATATTGCTATTCATAGCATAAGGCCTTTCAGTGGTTTTTCTCCACACTATGGTTATGTTTCCAATATAAAAGCATTCTTCTTGAATTGACCCACCATCTGTAATAACAATTTTCGACCTATTCAGTTCAGTAATAAATTGATCGTGATTAATTAAATTAAATTTATTAATTTTGCTAGGAATTTGAATATTAAATTTATTTATTGCATTAAGTGTTGGCTCATGAAGGTACCAGTTAACAACAAAATTATCTAATTTACTTAAAAGGTCTACAAATAATTGGATTCTTTTTTTTGAAAATATGTTTTCAGTTCTATGAAGCGTTGCAGTCACAACATCTTCTCTTTGATTATTGCTTAATCCATCATTTTTTAAAGTTTCATAAATAGTATTTTCAGTAACTTCTAAGATATGTTTATTTTTATATTCTTTAGCTAGTCTTTCATAAGAGTTTGGATCAAAACAAATTAAAATATCTGAAAACCTTGAAGTGAGCCTTCTAATAATTTCCTCAGGAAATGGGTTAAAAATAGACATGCTTGTAAGTCCACTTTCTAAATGAAGAACATTACAGCTGTTCCTTTTTGCCCATAATAATCCCATTAGAGTGCTTACAGTATCACCATGGATTACACAGATGTATTTTTTATGATTATTTTGTTTTTTTAAAGTTCTAAAAAATAAATATTTAAACATGAAATTTAATATCCAAATAAAACCACTGGAATATTTTGATATATTTTCTTTGTTTGTAAAAACATTTTTATATGTCACATTTTTGTCAAAATCTCGAAAATTATTTTCTGTAATTTTTGTGTGCTGACCAGAGTTAATAATTTCAACAGAAACATTACATTCTGCAGATAAAAAGTTAACCAACGGCATACACTTAATAGCCTGAGCTTTTGTTCCAATAAAGAAATAAATTTTTTCCATTAATTATAAGATAAACTTTTATTCAAATTACTTTAAAATTTTTTATTCACTCCAACAAGTCTGTATAGAATCTTGTTTGAATTGGTATGATTGCTTTGTAATTATACTTAAAAATTTTTAATCTAACATCATAATCATCTGTGTAACAATCTTTTCGAGCAAAACAATATACACCTTTAGACTCAACACCAACAGGTCTTACTCCATATTCTTGCCTTTTTTCATACTCTGTACTTGGGTAATTTTGATTATTTACTACTGGAGTAATGGGATCTTGTACAAAATATTTATAATCATTTAAATTAATTACTAAACCTAAAGCTAAAAATACAAATATCGTAATTAATTTACTGTTAATTGGCTTTGCATTGAAGAGGTAATCTAAATTTAAAATTATAAAAATTGTTATAAAAAAGAATGATGCAAATCTATATTGTGGTAAATAAAAAAGCCAAAATATGAATAACAATAAACTAAAAAACAAACTTATAAATATTTTGTTTTTGTGTTCTTCTATTTGAACACTTTTAAGTGAGAATTTTTTAAATAAATAAAATACAATCAGAGTAAAAATAAAATTTAAAATTGTATTTAAATTATTTGGAATAAAAATTTCACTAATCCAATTAAAGTTTTCTATTGAATTTATTCCTGCAGTACTAGGATCTCTATAGCTATCCAATACTGAATTTGCTATATATTTTGCTTGATTTTCAAATGTCCAAACTGTTTTATAGCACGTCAAGTAAACGGGATAAATAAAACAAGAGGTATTAATAAAATTTTTAATAAACCATAAAACAAGAAGAATCAAAGGATAGGCTTGACTTAATATAATTTTTTTAAATTTTATATTTTGATATATCAACAATAATGACAGCAATAATGTAAAAAATCTAAGTTGAGCGGAAAAAACAATTATCAATAATAAAAATACTGATTCAAATTTGGTAATAGATTTTTTAGAAAAATTTGTTTGTAAAAAAAATATTATAAAAATAATGCACAAGATTGAAACCGTATAATCAAATTTGTTTATTTCTTGCAGTGCTATAAAGCCATTTCTACCACCATCATTTCCAAAATTATCAAGAATTCCAAAAAAAGAAATTAACAAGGCTATATTTTTATAAAATTTATTTTTTGAATAAATAAAAGAAATTAAAAACGAAAAGAAAATATATAAAAAGACTAAATTGAAAATGTGAGCACCTTTTGAGTTAAATATATTTAACAGTGTTGTTAAGTACTCGTTAATTGATACGTATCCCAAATAAGGATTCAAATTGGATATTCCAAAAATAATTTTTTCATTATACAGCCAATTTTGTGTTGATAAATGGTACAGGTAACTATCTTTACTTAAGTTGATATCATAAAAAGATATAAACAAAATAAAAATAATCAGAAAGTTAAGAGATAGATATTTATACTGTGTTATTTTTGAAAATTTTGATAAATTAACCAACAACATAATCGCAAAAAATAAACCAAAATTAATCTGGTTTAAACTAAAAAAAAAGTTTGAAACAAAAAGAAACTCTGTAATACAGATGATCCCCAGTAGAATGTAAAAGTTCTCTTTTTTTAAATTAAATAAATAATCAGTTTTTTTCTTAGTAGCCTTTTCGACCACTAGAAATACTGCTCTTCCTGAAAAGTAAAAAATAATAAAACATGTGATATATAAAATTAACAAATTTTCCATAATTAATTAATATTTTATATATAATTTTTAAATTGTTTTTGTAATATATTACTAACATTATTTTTTATAAAGAATTTACAATCCAAGGCAATAAGTAATATAAAATTAATTTAATAAAAGCAATAATAATTCATGAAACAAGAAATATTTTTACCAGAATTTCTTATTCCGTTTGAATGCGATTCACTTGTTCGAGTTGGAGAAGGAAATGATGGAAGTTACCTTGTAGACAGATCTTCAATAGATATGTCTGAAATTCTTATTTCGATTGGAGTTGGAATTACTTTTGATTTTGAAAAGAGTGTTTTAGAGTTTAAAAAAATGCCAGTAATTGCTCTTGATGGCTCAGCAGGATTAATTTCTCAGTTAAAAAAAATTAAATTTCGTTTAAAAAATATTATTCAATTTAGAAATAAAGATTATATATTCGAATCATTTGAACATTTCTTTAAACCATTTTTCTTTTATTTTTTTTATAAAAATTTTAGATCAAATTTTATAAATAAAAATTATCGAAGATTTATTAAAAAATTTGTTGGAAACAGTCAAAACCATTTGTCGTTTGATACAATTTTTAAAAATTTTATTTTTAAAAATAAATTTGATCATGCTCTTCTACAAATCGATATTGAAGGTGGAGAGTACGATATACTTAATGATATTTTAACTTATGACAAGTTTATATCAGGCTTAGTGATTGAGTTTCACGACATTCAAATTCATGAAAACAAGATAAAAAATTTTATTGAAGATTTTAGTCTTTCACTTGTTCATACACATATAAATAATATCGGGGGATTAACAAGTACGAATATTCCTAAAGTAGTTGAGTTAACGTTTTCTAAAATTAAATCTATAAAAAAGGTTAAACAGCTTCCACACACATTAGATAAAAAAAATTCTGAAGAATTTTTTGATTATGAATTAAATTTTTAATAACTTTTTTATTTTTTATTTTATAAAAAATAATTTAGTATTTTTCATAATTCTTTTCTTCAACAACTCCAGATGAAAAAAAAGAATTGATCTTATTTTTTGTATCAAATCTTTGATCATTTGTAATATATACAGACCTAGCTAACTCTATAAAATGATCATTAAAAACATTATTTTTTTCATGAACTCTTATTTCATCTTCAATTTCCCAAAGTTCAGAATTAATTTTTTTTAATTCTGAATAAAAAGCATCAAATTTACTTACATTAATCTGTCTTAAGATATCTGCTTTTTTTTGTAATTTATTATATTCGTGAACAACATTTTTTAATTTATTCTCATCTTTTATTTTTTCTTTTTTTATTGATAATATTGTTAATTTATCAATAAGTTCTCCACATGAAACCTCAACGCTAATTTTTGTACTCAATATATTTCCATTTCTTTTTAAATTTTAACTTTCCACCACGTATATTGTGATAGAATTTTTTACCATTTGTTATTGATCTATCAACTAAATGGGCAAAGCTACTATTTATACAATGAATTTCAGATGCATTTAAAACCAATTTTTTGTATAGGAATATATTGTTGAAAATGTCGTATTCACTTGAAAGACTTATTACATCTTTATCAGAGTCAATTTCTAATTCATACTTTTCGTTAGATGCTTCATCATGAACTAGAATGTAATCATTTTTTTCAATTTTAAAAAGACTTGTTAAATGAGCATAAAGCTCATTTTCTTTTTGTGAATCCGATGGACAAAAAAAATATTTATATGAGATGTTATACCTGAGTCCTAGCTGATCATAGAAAGATTTATAAAAGGGCAATTTTTGATTTATTCTTGATTCAAATCCTACTTTAAGAATTTCTAGGTTAAGTTTTTTTGAATAGTCATTGACTAAATCAGTTTCGTTATTTTTTTTCAAATTTAATGGCAAAAGCTTTACTTTGCTGTTTTGGCTATAAAGGTATTCAATTTGATTCATCAAGTTAACATTTACTGGAAGGTATATTTCCTCATATTTATACGAAATAAAATTAACTAAACCGTTGCATATTATATGATCCCCAAGTCCAAGGTGATGATATAGAATGAAACTTTTTTCATCTAATTCTCTAAATTTATATTTTGTAGACGGATATTTATTAATAATACATAAATATTAACATGAAAATATTTTTCAATTTAGACTGTAATCAATAAAAAATAGTCATGACAAATCACTCATTTTTAATTAGATACAATTTTTCTTATCTTACCTGCTAATCGTGGCCCATATTTATCAATTAAAAATTTAACAACTCTCACAGGATTAAAAAAATATAAAGTTAATTTAAATTTATTTGTATTCAACCAGGATGAATTCCAATCTTGACTTCCAGCAAAATGTCTATTTATAACTTCAAAATATTTAACTTTATTAATATTAAAAGTCCCGTGAGTTTCAAACCCTAGTTCAGTAGCATTGTATTTACTATCAAAAAGCTGAACATTGTCTTTTAACTCATTGACATCATAAACAGTCCAATCATCACAATCTGAATTCCACCCATAATTTTCCAAATCCCAGAATGATATATCTGAGTGTCTTTTAATTCCTGCCATGGAATACCATGAGGCTTGTTCATTATATCCTCGCCAAAAACTTGATTTTGTTTTAAATCTTTCATGAACTGTCTCTTTGTCTATATAGTGCTCGTATCTTTCATCATCAATCATAAGCTTTATCATATTTCTGCTCCAAGAATTATTTCTAACAATGTAAAAACCCATATTATGAGTATTTGCAGAATCTATTGCATACCCATATGACTTACCATCATTTAAAGTAAATTCAATTTTATGATTAGCAATAGCAATGTCTGCATCTATACAAATTATTAAATCACCATCTTTAAATTTGTTATTGAGTAAGTCATCTAAGATATATGGCTTAACCCAAACATAGTTACCTCTAATTGGTTCAATATTTTCTGTAAAATCTATATATTCAATATTGTGTTTTAAGCAATAATCTAAATTATTTGGTTTTGTAAAATTTTGATAAAAATCTTTTCTGTAATCACTATAAGAAGCAATACACATCATGTATTTTTTCATTTGTATATTATATTATGACATTTGCTAAAAGGAGCAATTACTTATTTCAATAAATTTAAACTTTATTAATTGAAAAAAATATATTATTTATGAATAAAAAATATTTCAGTTATAAAATTTAAAAAGAATACAAATGCATAAATTAAAAAAAATTATTTCTGAAATACTTTATATTTCTAAAATAACTTCTGTAAATAGAAAAAAAGTAAGAATACTTTTTTCAGTATTTTTAGCAAATATCAATGTTTTAGCTGATATTTTAATAATTTTATTCTTTGCAAACATACTAGTTGGTGAATCAACATCAAATGAATTTTTAGATAGTATAGTTTCTAATTTGGTATTACTTCCAATTATTATTTTCTTAAGGTTTGTAAATATTTTTGTTCAATCTGGAAATATCATTAATTTACAGTTAACTGTTGAAGCTAATATTAAAAACTACCTAATTAATGAAATATATAAAAAGGGTAATTACTCAATCGCTGATGCCACGTATTTTATAAATACTTTGAGTGGTCATATTGGCTATTTTTATGGTGCATTAACTAATTTAATCAATAGCTTTATACAAGTAATTGTTTATTCTGTATTTTTGTTTTTAACAAATTTTAATACATTATCATTTTTTATACTTGGGGCACTAATTTTGGCTGTGCCTACAAGATACTTGCTTGTATGGGGTCGAAAGTATATGGATGAAGCTTGGGTTAGTGGACAAAAAGCACAAAAAGATATTCAAAGGGTGATACAAAATATCTTTTTGATAAAGATTTTAAGAACTAGTAAATATGAAATAGATAATTTTAATAATTCTATTAAAAAATTAGTTAAGGCAAGTGAAAAGAATCAAATATTAGCGATAATTAATGGTGCGCTTCCAAACTTTCTCACAGCTTTTACAATATCCTTGTTGCTTGTTTTCTTTGATGTTGTAAAAACTTTAACTCTTGAATTTCTTGGTATCACTTTGAGACTTGTACAAACTATTGGAGTTTTGAACAAGAATTTAAGTCAGCTTATTAATTCACAAGTTCACTTACAAAAATTTACAGAACTAGAAAATAATAAACTAATTGTAAGGGAAAAATACTATCTTCATCAGGAGAGTGATGAATACGCAGTTGTCTTCTCAAATATTGATTTTAAGTACTTTAATGCCAAAGAAAATATTTTTGAAAACATAAACTTTAAGATTCCAAAGTATAAACATACTGTAATTACTGGACCTAATGGTTCAGGGAAGAGTACTCTTTTAGGGTTAATGTCACAAGTTTTTTATCCACAAAATGGAGAAATAACATTATCGTCTAGCAACATCGGATATGTAGGAGTTACCCCATTAATATTAGATGATACATTGAGGGCTAACTTTCTATACGGAAATAGTAAAAATATCAGTGATGAATCAATTGTTAAACTTGTAAAAGAATTTGAACTATTTTTTGACGATGGTCAAAATTTAGACACGGAAATATCAAGCAGAACATTATCTTCAGGACAAATGCAAAAAATTGCATTTATAAGAGCCTTATTAGCAGATGTTGACATCTTACTTTTAGATGAGTCGACATCAAATTTAGATATTGATACAAAGAAATTCATTTTCGATATTTTAAAAAATAAGAATATAACAATAATTAACTCCACTCACAATCATGAAGATTTTAATTATGATCATCACATGCGAATTATTTATAAAAAAGATAAAAGATTTTTAGTATTTGATTAATTTTTGATAAATTTCAATCTCTTTTTGTTGAATCACTTCTATTAAGTGATTATTCTTTATAGTTTCATAACCATGGGAACTTATTTCATTAAATACATTTTTATTAAATAAAACACTTTCAATCGTTGACTTTAAATATGTAAAATCCTTGAATAAAAAACCATTTATTTTATCTTTTATGATTTCATTGTGGCTTTCGATATCTGTTGCTATCACACAACATCCACCCGCTAATGCTTCAAGTACTGTTTTTGGGTTACCTTCATAAATTGAGCTTGTAACAAATACCTTATAGTTTTTATATAGATTCAATAATGCTTTGTGATCTAAGCTACCTAAAAAGTTAACTTTTATGTTTTCGATAGATGCTAGTTCTTGAAGATTTCTTTTTTCAGAACCTTCACCGACTATATCTATTTCAAAATCTGTACTCTTTAAATTTTGCAGTAATGTAAAAAAATTTTTCTGACTTTCTAATCTTCCAACACATAGTATTTTTTTGTCGTGTCTATCTTCAAAATTATTTTGTGAAATCTTGGATACCCAGTTTGGAATAACTTCAATAGTTTTATTTTTCGAATTTTGTTTTTCAATAAATAATTTATCTTTATTTGACGTTACTATATATAAATCAGAATTACTTAAAGATAACTTGGTTAGCAATTTATAAAACAAAACTATCTTAGGTGATTTATTTTCTTTAACTTTAAATTCATAAATGTTGTAACCAGTCCTGACAATAAGAGGTATGTTACATAATTTTTTTAAAATTATTCCAATCCAAGCACCACTTAATTGATTTGTTTTTATGAGGTTATAATTTTTAAAATATTTTTTTACCAAAAATGGGAAATATAAAGATTTTATAAAATTTACTAGTTTGAATTTACTTCTTTTAGTAAATGTATAAAATGGCAATATTTCAGACTTTTCAAATCCTGAAAAATAGCTATAGTCTGTTGAATCTCCAAAAGTTATAAAAGTAAACTTTACGTTATAAATTTTTTCGAGATTTTTGTATAACAGCATTTCCCTATCTTGAATTCCTGATTCGAACCAGTCCTTTAAAGAAATACCGTAAGTAAAAATAACAATTACTTCCATTGAGTTAATATTAACTACATATAAGTTTTTAAAATTTAAAGATATGAAAATATTATTAATACATAACGAATATTTAGAAGTTGGCGGTGAAGATATAGCTGTAAAAAATGAAGTTTTAAACTTAAAAGAAAAACATGAAGTAAAAGAACTAATATTTTCAAATAAAATAGAAAATTCTTTTAAACAGTTAATTTATTTTTTCTTAAATAAAAATCTAAAAAGCACAAATCTTTTAAAAAAGGAAATAAAAAATTTTAAACCAGATGTTGTGTATGTTCACAATACATGGTTTAAAGCATCTACTGGGATTTTTAAAGTATTAAAAAAATACAATTTGAACACAATAATTAAACTCCACAATTTTAGATACAATTGTACAAATTCATATTTTGTTAAAGCTCACATTAAGAAATCTACAATTTGTAATGCTTGTGGGTTAAAAAAATCTAATTTTATTTTTAACAAGTATTACCAAGATTCTTTCTTAAAATCACTTTTAGTTATAAGATATGGAAAAAAGTATTTTAAAGTTCTTAAAGACCCTTTTTTTAAAATTGCCGTTTTAACAAATTTTCATAAAGATTTCTTAGTAAATTTAGGCTTTAAAAATAAAATATTTGTATTTCCAAACTACTTAAAAACTCCCGAACATAAACAAGAAGCACATAAAAAAGATTTTATTGTCTACGCTGGAAGAATTTCACAAGAAAAAGGTATTGAGGAGTTAATTGAATCATTTAGAAATTCTAAATTAAAAAATATTGAATTGCGAATAATCGGAGAAGGCCCACTTTCAAGCAGCTTAATAATAGATGAAAAAGTTAAATATTTTGGAAGAATGTCAAATCAAGAAGTTCTCAAAATGGTTTCTGAATCAAGAGCAGTAGTATCTGCTACAAAGTTATTTGAAGGACAACCAAATCTTCTTTGTGAAGCCTCTTTACTTGAAGTGCCATCAATATTCCCAAAAACTGGTGGAATAGAAGAATTCTTTCCCGATAAATATATTTTTTCTTTTAAACAATTTAATTACCAAGATTTGACAGAAAAGCTTAATTTATTATCTGATAAAAAACTTTCTGAAAACATAGGGAAAAAAAATAATGATTATATAAAAGACCTTTTAGATATAAAGTGTTACGACAGAAATTTTAGAGAGATTGTTGAATCATGAACAAGTTAATTTCTGTAATATTAAGTACCTACAATAATGAAAATACTATTGAAGATGCTGTTGACAGCATTTTGCTACAAACATATAAAAATGTAGAGTTACTTGTTGTTGATGATTGCTCTACTGATAGAACAAGTAAAATATTGCAAGATAGATATTCAAATACAGAAAATATTCAGTTATTTAAAAACCCTGAAAATATTGGTTTAACCAAATCGTTAAATTTTTTAATAAAACAATCAAAAGGGGATTTTATTGCTAGACAAGATGCAGATGATATTAGTTTGCCAGAAAGATTAGAAACACAAATTAATCTTTTTAAGAATTATGATATTGATTTTTGTACCTCAAGAGCATTAAAGCATGGAACAAAAAATAAAATTCCAGGATATTCATACTTTATACCAAAAAAAATAAGTATTAAATTTAAGAATCCATTTATACACGGAACTTTAATCATTAAAAAAAATGTTATAGAAGAGATTGGCAATTATGATGAAAAATTTTACTATTCTCAAGATTACAAGTTGTTTTTAGATTTAATTAGAAGACAATATTCATATATAGACATCCCTAAGCCTCTGTACATTTTAAATACAAAAAACAATATTTCTACAATATATAAAAAACAGCAGAAATACTATGCTAATTGTGCAAGAAACAGAATTGTGCCAGAGTATGACAAATCTCAAAATATACATTAATAATCCAAGGGAATCATGGATTACAGACCGATTTAGAAAAGAATGGTACACCTATAATAAAAACA